>Ga0265309_10000464_pt1 | contig 16354 bp, 15 predicted proteins | sample Helome_FD_192492 | JGI IMG/M metagenome (GOLD analysis project Ga0265309, IMG submission 192492) | Marine sediment microbial communities from subtidal zone of North Sea - Hel_20160524 (Illumina Assembly) | ecosystem: Environmental > Aquatic > Marine > Subtidal zone > Sediment ...
GGTAAAAGGGCAGGATCGCGAGCAGGTCGATCAGCATCATGGGTGTCATGGCAAAACGCAGACGTCCCCAGGCTGGTGCACGAAAACGTCTATCATCCGATTCAATGCAGGACCACAGGCGCGAACTGTATTCGATGGTAAAAAATACAGTAGAAGCTGCCTCGAAAATAAACAGCCAGCGGTGGTACTCGTTATAGAAATCCTGAACGGACGCCAGTATGTTGGCAATTACATTCAGCAACACCAGCGTGACGATGACCAGTGTTATCAGTCGTGCAATCCGGGGGGAGCCAGGTACAGGTTCCAGTACCTGAAATATATGTCTGCGTAGTGTCATGACTTCGCTCAGCTATCCATGCTTCAGGACAATAATCGGCAGGACAGCGCCAATACTGCAGCCATAGTGGCTATGCAGGCACTGATTTAAAGGATATTTTCAGACAGGGAGCTGGCGGGGCAGGGATGGAATGGCCTTGTCAGCCGGATAGCGAACGATCAGCACGGATGGGTCTCAGTTCGTATAATGTATGTAAGGACGGATTAGTAAACAGGTATTTATTCAAGTAATTACAGATGGTTATATTGAATTTCTTTTCTACAGTTGAAGATCTACACCATTCTTTACATGCCAGTGCACGTCTTATTCCGACGGCGGGTTCAATCGGTAAGCCATTGCACACACTCCACCTTTTTGTGAAAAGATAAATGTTGCGCTCACCGATTGAACCCGCCATTGGTTACGGACATTCAATAATGACAAAGACCGCCACTACGAGGAACTGCGACTGGATTGCCGGAAAACAGGCGAGTTATGCTTCACATACGGTATATACACGGAGTAGCAAGATGTTAGTCAGGCTAATGCCAGTGTTGCTTGGCGTGGGGCTGTTGGCAGCTGTCGCCTCACCGGTGGCGGCTGCGGATATTAGCGAATATCGCCAGTGGATTGCGGCCATGAAGACCCATCCGCGCGGACCCTTCAAGGAACTCCGCTGGTTCTGCAATGACGGCAGCATTCTGCCACCGAAGGAATACGCCTGTGTCGAATATGGCGGCGGCCATCAACACGGCGCCTGGAGCGAACAAACCACAACTCTGCGTAATGCCGGTTACAAGATCGCCAACCTGCTGGCCGGTATTGATGTGGAGGCACAGTTCGAGCAACCTGATTTTCTGGACAGCTACAACCAGTTGTTGATCGAAAAATTTCTGGTCGCGGCCGATGCCGGCTGGATATTGCGGCGTGCCCTGTTCTACCGGGGCGCAATCCAGGAGGAGGACGAACGCAAGGGTGCCCGCGAACTGTTGACCGCCCTGTGTGCGCAACCTGAATGGATTCACTTGCGCTACCCCGCCCTGCGTATCGGAGCCGACCTGCTTCCCCACGGCAAGGACACCGCTTCGGTCTGGAAGGTACGCCAGTTGTCGTCTTCCCTGGCTGATGAGGACCCCGACTTCATAGAATTACGCGGCAAGATCCACGGGACGCCGACGGCCGATGATGCCCTGCTGGTACGTGACTATGCGGAAGGGATAAGCGACCCGGAGCTGCAGGAGAAATACGCAGATCTGGCCCGCGAGATCGACCGTATCTACCTGACGATGCCATTGTCGCGCAAACTGCAACAGGAGGCCCTGGTCTATTCGCGCGGGCCCTGGTTGCAGGAGCTGTTGCGCAATGCCGCGCAAACCCTGGCGGAGGATACCTCCATACTTCATCAGTACCAGACGACGGCCCGCTTGCTGGCCGACCTGCGCGAGGCGCTGCCGCGGGTCAGCGACCCCGGCGCCCGATTGCGGGTACTGGATCTGAGCCTGGTGGTGGAAACAGAGAATTTCAGCGCCGGCACCATGCTACGGCAACGATTGGCGCAGGCCACCCGGCAGCAGCGGATTGAATGGCTGTCAGCTGCCGTGACCGCGGGCTACGGTTACGGGGTCATCAATCAGCGTGGCTACCGGGAACTCCGCAAAACCCTGGACACACTGATGCAGCCGACGCTGCCACTGGTCGACTACTTGCAGGCGCTGGGTGACCTGGCACGCGTCCCCGGCTGGGCAACAGAGGGCCTGCGCTTCCAGTTCTACGCGGCCATGCAAAAACTGGCGGAGATAGAACCACTGGCCCTGCGTTTTATCCAGGACCAGTTGCGCAACAGTCCCTTGCTGTTCTATTCAGAGGTACTCAATACCCTGTTGCAGGATGCCAATCGCATTGCCGGCGTCCGCCATCGACTGTTTGGCGAGGACCTCGGTGTCGGCTTCCGCGCACTCAATCCGGGGCTGGCGCGGGGCGTGCTGCATGCCAGCCCCGATGTGAATGCCCATGCCGATTTTTCATCCGATGGTATCTATCTGTTGCCGGAAACCATTGCCGAACTGCCGCCGGTGGCGGGTATCATGACGGCCGGTAAGGGCAATCCCCTGTCACACGTGCAATTGCTGGCACGCAATCTGGGGATACCCAATGTCGGTGTGGATGCGGATATTCAGGACGTGATTCGTACCCATGACGGCCAGCGTGTGGTGCTGGCCGTCAGTCCCGCCGGCCTGGTTGAACTGGAGCCGGACGGGCCGCAGTGGGATGCGGAATTTGGTGAGGCAGCGGTCGACAGCGGCACCGTGATTCGTTCCGACCTGGAAAAACTGGATCTGTCGGTCACGGCGTTTCTGGGTCTTGATACGCTGCGCGCCAGCGATTCCGGACGGGTGGTCGGCCCGAAGGCCGCCAAGCTGGGTGAACTGCGGCATGCGTTTCCGGAGGCGGTGGCACCCGGGTTGGCCATCCCCTTCGGCGTGTTTCGTGAAACCGTCCTCGACAAGCCCTACGGGGATTCCGGCAGGACTGTCTTTGAGTGGATGGTCGAGCAGAACCGCCACATGCAGTCGTTGCCGGGGGGCTCGTTACAGCGCCGGGAGTTTACCGAACGCTTTCGCACCGAGCTGTATGACCTGGTTCTGGCTGCAAGGCTCGACGGCGACTTCCGGGCGCGCTTGCGAGAGGCCATGGTTGCGGCCTTCGGAACCGCTGATGAGGTTGGTGTGTTCGTCCGGTCCGACACCAATGTCGAGGATCTGCCCGGTTTTACCGGTGCCGGTCTGAACCTGACCGTGCCCAACGTGGTCGGCTTCGAGAATATCCTTGCCGCGATACCGCGGGTGTGGGCCTCGCCGTTTACGGCACGTGCCTTTGCCTGGCGGCAGGCGCACATGGAAGCGCCCGAGCATGTCTACCCGGCTATCCTGCTCATGCAATCCGTGCCGAACGACAAGTCCGGGGTGATGGTGACCCGTGATCTCGATAGCGGTGCGCCGCATATACTTTCGGTGGCCGTCAATGAAGGTGTCGGCGGCGCGGTGGAGGGTCAGTCGGCAGAATCCCTGCGCATCGATACCCGCGATGGTTCGGTCCGGCTGCTGGCGATGTCGTCCGCGCCCTGGCGGCGCAATCCCGTGCCCGGCGGCGGCGTAGAGAAGGTACCCGCCAGTGGCAGCGAAACGGTCCTGCATCCGGCCGAGATCAAACGGCTCATCACCTTTGCCGGTGGACTGCCGCAGCGATTTCCCTCGATACTGGATGACGCGGGCAAGCCGGCGCCGGCGGACGTTGAATTCGGTTTTCTCGATGGCAGGCTGCAGCTGTTCCAGATTCGCCCCTTCCTCGAAAGCCGCCGGGCCCGTGGCAGCCGTTACCTGAACCGGATGGATTCGACACTGGCTGCCAATCTCAACCGGACAGTCGACCTGCGCAAGGTGCCGCAATGATTGCCCGGCTTGCGCTGCTGCTGGTCCTCGCCGCTGCCCCGGTCCTGTCCGGCGCCTGGCCCCTTGACGGCTATTCCGAGACCGGCATCCGGCGGGTGGAAGGCGAGCGTCTGATCAACGAGGGCGTAATCAGTGGCAGGCAGCAGCCGGCGGGTGGCAGGCTGACGACGGCGCAAGTGGACTTGCGGCTGCTGGATTACAGGGACATGGAACTGCCCGCGCCGGACCCCGCGTTCACCCGGCAGATTGTAAAGCTGCTGGGCAGCAATGCGGGGCGCTATGGGCTGGCGATCCTGGATATCAGTGACCCGGGCAAGCCCCGTTATGCCGAACACCGCGGCAACTACCGGCAGAACGTCGGCAGTGTCGGCAAGCTGCTGGTGGCACTGGGCCTGTTCCAGGCACTGGCCGATGCCTGGCCGGATGATCTGGCGAAGCGCACGCAGGTTCTGAAAGACACCCGGGTGACGGCCGACGAATTCAGTCACTGGGACCATCACAAGATTCGCGTGTTCGATGTGGCGGCACAAAAGTTCACCCGGCGCAAAATGAAGGACGGCGACCAGGGCTCGCTGTGGGAGTACCTCGACTGGGCCTTGTCCGCGAGCGCCAATTCAGCGGCCGCGATGAGCATGCGCGAGGCGCTGCTGCTGCGCCAGTATGGCAGGGATTATCCGCCCCCCGCAGCTGAAATCCAGCGGTTCTTCAACGAGACGCCGAAGCAGGAACTGACAACGCTGTTCCAGCAGACCTTTTTCGAGCCGGTGATTCGCAATGGCCTTGACCTGGAACAGTTGCGCCAGGGCAGCTTCTTTACCCGGACCGGCAAGCACAAGGTCCCGGGTGGTGGCAACAGCTACGGGACTGCCCGGGAACTGGCGAAGTATGCCTTGCGCATGGAGCAGGGGAGGCTGGTGGACGAGTACTCCAGTCGCCAGATTAAACGCCTGCTCTACATGACCGAACGGCGTATCCGCTATGCCTCCTCACCGGCGCTGCGGGACTCGGCGGTGTATTTCAAGTCGGGCTCCCTCTACAGCTGCAGGGAAGAGCCGGGCTTCAAGTGCGGCAAGTACATGGGGAATAAAATGAACTATATGAACTCGCTGGCGATCATCGAAAACAATACGGCCGACCGGCGGCTGGACTATATCGTTACCCTGATTTCCAATGTGCTGCGGGTGAATTCGGCGGTCGACCACCAGACACTGGGTACGCGCATCCACCGGCTCATGGAACGTGCACACCCGGTGCCGGTGCCAGAGCCGGATGCGAAGGCAACAGCGGAGTCCGTCGTGCACCCCTGACGCCTGGCAGAAACCGTCGGGCTCTACGCGCGTTTCTTGTCCGGATCACGGCATCGAGCGCCGCAACAGCGTTTTCAGTTCACTGATGATCTCACTCAGGTGACGCGTGCCCTGGCGGCTTTCTTCGGTAATCCCCAGACGCTGCACCAGCAGGGCGTAGAGGTCGGTCGGCAGCACGTTTTCCAGGTATTCCAGTGCGGTACCGCGCAGATTGGCATCGGTGCTAATAGCCGCCTGCATGGAGATGTGCACGGCATCCGGATCCAGCGTCAGCGCCAGCAGGGTGAACACGTGTTCCAGGTTCTGGTGGATGATCGGAATCTCGGGCTTGTCTACCGGGGGATCGCCGATGTTCAAGTGCAGATTATGGGATTCCCATTCTGCGTCACTGACCTTGATTTCATCGCGGATTGCCGAAAACACCTTTTGCCTGTCTATGGTCAGCTGTGCATTGCGTGCTCGCATGCGCGCCAGCGCCCGTGCACAGCTGAAGCGCACGTTAAAGCAGGAATCCACCATGCCAAGCAACAGGCCGTCAATGGCACGCGGATTGTCGCTGGCCTCCAGCACCCCGGGGATGCGCTGCCGGGCCCGCAGCGGCAAATCAGGATCCAGCATGGCATCGGTCAGCTGACCGGTGATTCGTGGTGCCAGCCAGCGCAGTTCGATCCTGACCTCTTCGGCAACCTCGTCGTTGGCCAGCAACGGGATCAGGTACGGGGTGAGATGAATATCCATTAACGCGCTGTTCAGGGCATAGCGGATGAGACCCGTGTCATTCGAGCAGAAATCTTTCACCGTCTGTGCATGGCGGTCGATTTCTTTTTTCGCGCGCCCCTTTACGGTGCCCCGGTCCCCCGAGCTGCGCTCCTGCATCGCTTCGATCTTAGACTGCAGGTACTCGCGCTCGGAATAGGCGCTGGACTCGGCCAGGATCTGCTGGGTGGTGGCGTCGACGATGTCATGTTCCTCGATGCGGACCACGCCCTTGCGCAGGCTGTGTGCCAGCTGGTTGATGTAGCCACGGTTCAGGCGTGTGACGACCAGCAGGACCAGCAATGCAACCAGCACTGCGCAGGCCGTGACAACGGCCGTCGGCAAAGCCGGCATCAGCAGCAACAGCAGCAGGATCAGGCCACTGCCAAGCAGGTCGCCGACACGGTCGCTTGCGACATCGATGATTGTCTTTGTCGGGCGCTTTTTATGCGGCGGCAGCGGGGTATAGAGCAGCTCGAAGGCGGAACGAAACAGGGAGGTGGCAAAAATGGCATGACTGCCGCGCAGTACGACCATTGACCAGAGCTGGGTGACGACCGATCCAACGGTACCGAACATGGCAATCACTGCCGGCAGGATGGCAATGGTGGTGCCGATACCGAAGCGTTTCAGTATGCGGTGCCCGAGCAGTGACTGCAGCAGGAAGCCGAGTACACCGACGGTGGCATAGAACGTGGCGAAGAAACTGACCAGTGATTCACTGTCCCGGTAGCGGGCGGCGGCCTCTGCCTTGAAGGCGTAGTCCACCAGTACCGCCATGACGGCAACCAGCACCATGAGGGCCGCCATCCACTGCAGGTAGCGGGTATGCCGGATGACCGTGAACGCCGAACTTGCCCTGACAGGGGGCTCGAGCGGTAGCGTCCTGACCGGTGTGCCGATGCCACGGACCGCCGGCAGGCACACCAGGTGCAGGCCGCTCAGAAACAGCAGCATGGTGCGGACATCCAGCAGGTGTGCCACCCGATTGGCCAAAACGCCGCCGATGACACCGCCAAGGGTGGCCGCCGCGGCAATGCGCGCGACCCGTTGCTTGGCGGAGTGGGGGTCAAAGCGTTCGTTGATGATCGACCAGAAACCGCTGATCAGGATCGCGCCAAAGACGGCCATGTGCAGGTACAGGACAATGGAAGCAATACCCGGCTGGTAGTCGAGTAACAACCACTCGCCGACGAAAAACACGGCACTCAGTCCGAATGCGGCCGGGACCAGTGTGATCGGGCTGATGCGCGACAATAGCCATGACATCACCAGTACACCTGCCATCGAGGAGACGGCCGCGGCGATGACCATCTTCGGCAGATCGGTGACATCGAAATTCGACAGAAACAACGCATCGCGCGTTGCCTTGCCGGCCACCTGCTGGGCGATCATGGTAGTGGCGGCAAACAGTGCAAACAGCAGTGCCTTGCTGTCCTGATGATGGATACCCGCCATCAGGCCCCCGTCTGTTGCCGCTCAAGCGCTGCATGGTATTCGCGCGCCAGCAGGATCAGGACAATGGACCACGTGGCGCATATCAGCAGCGTCAGCCAGCCCAGCTGGGCCGCATTGCTGCCCAGCGGCAGCCAGTAAGCGAGCACCAGGATGAGTGCCGACCCGAACACCTTGAACAACCGGTAACCCAGCATATCTATCCATGCCTTGGCCTGGTAGGTATGTACCGGATCGACCGGTATGTAGAGTTGCTCCTTTGAAGCCCGGTTGATGGAATACGACACTCCCCGGTCACTGATCTTCATGGCGGCGGCAACCGGCAACACGGGTTGTGCGAGGAATACCAGGGAGGACACGGCCAGCAGCAGCGGCTGGGTGATCATGCCCCACATAACGCCGAGGAAGCGATGGATCACGGGGGTCAGCAGCAGGTTTATTGCGATGGAGACCAGACCCAGGATACTGAAGAAGGCGGAAATGTACTGGGTGCGTGCATCCATCTCCGTATAGCGGGCCTCGATGGCCTGCATAAACTGGTATTCCACCACCGGCTGGGCCAGCTGGGAACAGAGCAGGGCACAGGCAATCAGGATCAGGTAGCGGTTGGCGGCCAGTGTACGCCAGCCATCGGCGGCCACCAGCGGTGGACCGGTTGTAGTGACCTCTTCATATAATCCCATACGGCCCATCACCAGGTTCAGCAGGAAGGTGAGTACGAGGATGGCTGCACATGACAGCAGCAGGTCCGGTGTCTGCATGGCGGTGAACTCCAGCAAGGCCGTGGCCGTGGTCCCACCCAGGACGCCGCCCAGCAGTCCGCCGGTGCCGATGAACCAGTAGGATTTGCGCCCGGTCGCGGTATCGGTAACCGTGTTGGTGAGACTCCAGAACTGCTCGACCAGGATGACGCTGAAGATATCGACGAAGATATAGAAGGTGATCGAGGCGGCGGTCGCATGCCAGCCCAGCGCCGTACGGAAGCCGGCGAGGAGTGCAATAAACAGCAGGCAGGAGCCGAGCACGACGGCAAGCCGGCTGTAGCGCTCAACTAATTGGTGATACAGGCCGATAAAACTAATAAGGACAATTGCCGAAGCCATCCAGACCCAGGGGAGATTATCCGCCCCCCAGTATTCAATCAGCAGTGAGCGGCTGGCCGATTTGACCTGGTAATAGGCTAAAATTATGAGAAAGAAATTAATAAACAGCAGGATAGGGCGCATTCCTGGAGAATGCGATAATTTATCGGCCGGTAATTTCTTGACGGAATCCATGGCAAGGCAGCTAATCGGACTGTTCTATTACCCGATGAAAAGTGTTAGTATTAAAGGTTATATGTGTCAACTACGTAAATACATCGTCTGCCTCCTGTCCGTGTTTCTATCGGCGCCGCTACTTGCCGATGGCATGGATAATTACCCGTCCCTGTGGGAGAGCTTCGATCCGCGACTTCAGGACCAGCTGGACTCGACCCTGGCGGACCTGGGGCTCGACGCGGCTGTCCGCAACCGGCAACTCAGTGTGGCACTTGTCGACATCACTGACCGGGAGGAGCCGCGTGTTGCCTCCGTGAATGGCGATGAAATGCTCTATGCAGCCAGTCTACCCAAAATTGCAATCCTGATGGGCGCTTTTGTTGAAATTGAGCAGGGCAATATGGATCTTGATCAGGACACCCGTGCTTCACTGACACGAATGATCCGCAAGTCATCCAACGCGGATGCCACCCGCATGCTGAACCGCGTTGGCAAGGACCGGCTGCTCGAGATACTGCAGTCCGAACACAAGCTTTACGACCCGCGCGTTAATGGCGGTCTCTGGGTCGGCAAGGAATATGGCAAGTCACCCGCCTACAAGCGCGATCCGTTGCACAATCTGTCACACGGTGCGACGGCCATGCAGGCAGCGCGCTTCTATTACCTGCTGGAGACCGGACAACTGGTGGGTGAGAAACTCGGCGATGAAATGAAGGCGATGCTGGGTAACCCGGGCATCAAGCACAAGTTCGTCAAGGGGCTTGCCAGTTATCCCGATGCAAAGATCTTCCGCAAGTCAGGCTCCTGGAGCCGGTGGCATGCAGACAGTGCCCTGATCGAGGCAGACGGGCGCAAATACATCATCGTGGCGCTTGCCGAGAACCCGGACGGCGGCCAGTGGCTGAGTCAGTTAATCAAACCGGTCCATGCCTTCATGGTTCCCGGTAAACTGGCCAGTGCCCGCTACTGATTCAGCTTCTCAGCTCCAGTACTGTAACCAGGTGTCAATGCCCGCCCAGTGCGGGTTTTTTATTGTTCGAGTTGCTGACTATTCTTTCACACCCGTGCCGGAGCAATCACGGCAGCGACACTCACGATTGCACCGGGCTTTGCGGGGCGCTGATACATTGCACCTGTTGCTGACGCTGGCAAGGGATTGGAGAATGCCGGGAGTCATCAGAGTAGCCTGATATAGTTATGATACTAGTTCGTATAATGTATATTATGTTAAATAGAATAGCTATCGTGGCATATACCTGTCACAGCCAGTCCGTGAGGCTAACCCCTATCCCGATACTGTTCACATTCGCATCGTAGTCAATCAGGCTCTCGCCATAGCCATTGAACCACTGCACATAGCCGTCGAAGTGTTTTATGAGAGGGAAATTCCATTCCAGCTGAACGGCGCCGCGCATTTCGCTGCGCAGGTTGTTGCGGAACATCAGGCTGAATGAATGTTTCTTGCGTGTGTATACCGCAGTGAATTCGAAATTACCCATGAAATCGTCAATATCCGGATTGTCGTCATCGGCAGCATCTTCCGGTATTCGCCACCAGGTTTTGAGCGAGCCTGCGTAATTGCTGCGTTCAAAGATGAATTCGGTAAACACCCGGTTCCAGCTGCGCGAGAAGCTGCCGCCACGCCCGTTGGACTGGTGGTTGAGGCCGACACGTACGGCACGATTGTGGAATCCTGCGAAGTGCCAGTCGGTGTTCCATGAAAACCAGACCTCGGGTTCATGATTGGTTTCGCGGAATGGTGAGGAACCGTCCCTGTCATATACCTGCCAGAATGACCGGTTGGTATACGCGGCATAGATATCGCCACGGTGTTCACCCAGCAGATTCTCGATGAGCGGGAATTTCATGCTGACCTGGAACTTGGTCTCGGTATCCTTGCCCTGGTTGCCGGACAGTCCCGCGGGATTGACGCCCGAGGAATCATACGCGGCAAGCAGTAAATAGTTTGGCCTGTGCGCGGTTATCGCGAAGCGGTTATCACGGATGCTCAGTTCCCTCAGGTAACGGCGCTCGATCGGCGAGTACTCGACAGGCTTTCCTGCTTCAGCCTCTGTAAGGGTCTTTTGCGTATCGATCTGCTGTTGGCATTGTCGCCGTAATTCTCCCACGGTTGTGTCATCGCTGGCCTCTGCTGCGGCAATTGCGAGGCATGCTTCCATGGTCATGGCAATTACATTCGCGGGCATTGCCAGGAACGCGATGACAAGCAAGACCCTGGCCGGATATGTTATGCGCATATACAAGATTGACGAGAAATCAGTTCTTATCAAGACATAGTGATAACGCCCTGGTCAGGCAGCTGCCGGCCTTATCGGCCGTCTTGCCGAAAGCGACTATACCGTCTTCGTGTCCGCCCATGGAAAATATTCCCTGCTCCCTGACATCCGTTTCCCGGAACAGCCGTTCGACCTCCAGCGTCATCGCCGGTGTGCCGTAGGCCACGCTGGCAGCGGTGACCGGCAGGCCGAGTCTTGCGGCAGCCAGCCAAATGTCGGGTGAATGCACATGCAGGATGACGCGGATATCATACGACTGGTCATACACCATGCCATGGGTCAGCGACTCAGAGGATGGCCGGATCGGTCCGCGTGCCTCGATGCGGTTATTTGCCGGGTCGTAGGCAGTGACTATTGCGTAATGCTCATCCCGTAGTTCCGGCAGCTCTCCTGTTTGCGACCCGCTGACCAGGAAGGCACGCTGGCCGTCACGCTCGGGTGACAGCGGCAGCCGCTGGCTGACATTACCGAAACCGTAACCACCGTAGCGCGCGGGATCCTGTCCGATCAGTGCCTGCTCCCACAACAGCCTGCGCCAGCGATTCAGGTCCGTGAAGGATTCGAGTGACACGGGCGCGTCACTGGTAAAACGCAGGTCGAATTTTATGACGCCCTCTTCCTGCATGGCTTTACTGCGTATCGTTGAAAGCTCTCCGCAGGCGTTCCACGCGCCGCCGGTTGACGCCCAGATCGCTGTAGCCGGTGCGTGAAGCCGAGCGCACGTGAATGACACGGCTGTCCGTATCCATCATGAACTCCACGTCATCGACGAAGCGAAACAGGAAACTGCGTGTCTCGGCGTGCAGGTAACTGCCCTCTTCCGTAATGATGCTCATGCGTGGTTCTTCCTGCAGTACCTGCCTCAGTCGTGCAAGCGCTTCGTCCGGATGCATGGTAAACGCAAATGGCGCGATCCGCTGTTCGCTGTTACCTGCCTGGCTGGACACGCAATTGGGGCTTGCCGGGCACGGTGGAAGATCTGCTGATGACGATGTCATGACAAGTACGAGTATAGCGGCTGCTGCCCGGCCGGTTGATCGGCTGCCGGTTTTCATGGCCGGCAGCTCAGAAGCGTCCGGCTGCGACCAGCCGGGTTTTCCAGTAGGCGTCGCTCATGGCGCCATAGGATACCCGTTTTCCGCTCGAGGGTGCATGGATAAACTGCCCGTCCCCCGTGTAGATGGCGACGTGCGAGACCGGCTGACGGCCGAGCCTGAAGAACAGCAGGTCGCCCGCCGCAAGGTCCCGGAGTCTGATCCGGTTTGCCGCATTCATCTGGGCATACGTGGTGCGAGGCACATGAATGCCGGCGCGCCGGTAGCTGTAGTAAACCAGTCCGCTGCAGTCGAAACCGTGCGGACTGGAGCCGCCGTAGCGATAAGGTGTGCCCAGCATGGAAACTGCAATACTTACGCCCGCATGCGTAGTGTGTGTGTCTTGTCGGGGTGCCGGTGTGGCCGCTCGCGGCGGATAATCCGGGGTCGACGAACAGGCCGCCAGCAGTGTGAGAACGACCGTTAACAGCAGGAATTGCGCTATTGCCTTGCCCATGGGTGTATCCAGTGCCGGGGTTGGCCGGTTACACGGTTATCGGGCGGAATTGTTTACGGCTTGAGCATATTGTTCAGTCGTTTTCGGGATAAGTATAATAAGTACATGATATTATAAGTAATTATTGCGCATAATGTCTAAACGTCCAGCAATGGCGGCCGCCCGCGCTGGCAGGCCGGTCACGGCATAGGCATCGAACCGGGCATCGACCTTGCGGCGAAAGTCGGCAAGGCCGTGCACGTCCGGGTTGTCGAGATTGTCAGTGCTGACCTCGAACGGCACGCCGAGTGCCGTGCAGAAATGTTTCTCGATGGCCTGCGGCCTGATCTCGACCTTGAAGAACAGCTGTTGCCGGGCAGCATCGCGCCCGTCGGGTGCATACCAGTAGCCGTAATCGTCCTGCAGGCGTCGATCGCTGCCTGCCACACACCAGTGTGCGAGCTCATGCAGCGCACTGCGTTGATAGTCGCGCGTGAAGCGTATCTCGGCCGGCGCGTCATCGACCGGTGCACGATAGAACGGTTCATCGAAGCCACCCAGGATGCGGGTATTGTATCCGGCGAGTACCTGTCGGTTGAGGTCTTCGAGCCACGCAATCATGGAGCAGTCCCCTCCTCCATGGGTGGCAATGCGGACAGGCGTTCCGGTATATGACGCAGGTCCAGTCGCAGCTGTTTACCAGTTTGCTCCGCGCGCCGGCGCTGTTCGTGCGTATCAACCGGCGCATGCTGCATGGCATACACGACCACGTTGCCGTAATCGACCAGGCTCACCAGCAGTACATGCGCGAAACTGCGCCGCATGGGTAGCAGGATTTCGAGCAGTCCCTGTTCCGTGGCCGGCGACAGATTGACGGCCATAACACCGCCTGCCGCCAGGCTGCGTGCCGCATCGGCATGGAATTCGGCATCGGCGAGGCAATCCGGGTGCCGGTCGCCCTGGAAGATGTCGCACAGGATCAGGTCAAAACGCTGAGTATTGTCGTGCAGGAACTGTTCGGCCGGGCGGATGATCACCGGCCGGTCGTGCCGGATAGCGAAGTACTTGCGGGCAAGTCTAACCAGGGTGCTGCTGGTATCGACTGAAACGACGTCCGTATTCGGCAGGCGATCAATGAAGAAGCGCTCGAATGTACCACTACCGAAACCGAGATTGAGTACCGACTGCGGGCGGTCGACGAACAGCAGCGCTGCCAGCATGGCGATGTGGTTCGGCATGACGGGATCGGCCGGCGCATCCAGTCGCATCAGCGAGAGGATCGAATCCTCGCCCGTGTAGACCCAGCGTTCGCCGGCATGTTCGTGTACCTCGACGGGATTGCCGGCGTCGCCGCTGCGGTGCAGCAGCGTATCGGCTGCGCGGCTGAGACGCAGGTATTCATCCACGTCCATCTCGGGCGAGTAACTAGCTGTTAAGCACCGCGGCGATAAATACTGCAAAGCCGGTTGCCATCGCTACCAGCGCCTGGCCGCGGTATCTGGGTAGCTGCATGGCCATTAAAAAACCGGAGAGCAGGATCAGCAGCAGGCTGACGGCAAAGAATGCCGCGAGGTACTTGAACAGTTGTCCACCCTTGGCCTTGTGCAGCTGCACCAGATGGCGGTACCAGGTGGTGTCCTTGATTTTGAGCTTCGCCGTTAGCGGGTCTGCCGTGGGTTCGAGCTGGACATCCAGGTCCGCACCGGTCCACTCGAACAGGTACGAGGTGCCGGCCTGCTTGATCTTGGCGCCGCCGCTGGGCGTGTCCAGACTGCGTTCGGCCAGTACCTGCGTAACCAGGCCGGTCAGCATCGCCGGGTCGTCAGCAAGCGGCTGATCAAGCGCCAGGTCGATGGACTCGGATACGTAACTTCCCTTCTGTCCCCAGGTATACAAACCGCCGGTGACCAGGAACATGATAGCGACCGGCAGGACAAAGGCCGCCAGCAGCATGTGGATTCTCATCAGGTTACTGCGCTGTATCATGGTCTACATCCCGTTGTTGAATTTTTCGGTTGCCGTTACACCGCTGTCACGTACATGTTGCAGGCCAACTGCGTAGGCCTTGAGTATGCGCAGCGCCCAGTCGATGCGTTCGCGAAAATAACCGTCCGCACTTTCGCTATTATCGCTGGCTTGCTCGTTCAGCACGCTCTCGACATGCCGTACGATCACATGCTCGGGGATATAGCAGAGCCGGCTGTTCTTGTAGCTGCTCATGCGCAGTTCCGCCACCGGGTAGGCGCCACCGTCGGCGGACGATACCGCAACAATCATCGCCGGCTTGTGCCCCAGTTCGTTCTTGCCGAACAGCAGGAAGAAATTTTTCAGGCCGGCCGGCACCTGGCCGTGCCATTCGGGCGTGACCACCACAAAACCATCGCTGGATTCGAGCTCGGCGCGGATCGGATCGAGCAGCGGCGGCCATTTCTCGTCGCCTTCCCATACACCCATGTCCCACAGCGGGAGCGGATTGTCGGCCAGGCTGACCAGGGCCGCTTCATCACAGATGCCGTCCGCAAGCGTTCGCTGAATGTATTTCGCCACCTTGAGGCTCTGTGCTTCGCTGCGGTGGCTGCCGCAAATGACAGTTATTTTCATATTTAATCCTTAATGTCCGGTCCGGAGAGAATACTGCACCCAGTTACTGCAGGGAGTATGGTAAGGGATATTGCCGGTTGAACCCAGCCGGGTCAGATATTTGTCTGCACCCAGCGCACGATGTCAGCCATCCCCATCGCGCCAGGCTGGCGCGCAATTTCCCGGCCGTTGTGAAACAGTGCCAGTGTCGGAATACTCTGGATACGGTACTGTGCAGCAATCGCCTGCTCGTTTTCGGTATTGAGTTTTGCCAGCCGCACGCGCGGCTCCAGTTGTGCCGCGGCCTGTTCGAAGGCCGGCGCCATTACCTTGCAGGGGCCGCACCACGGCGCCCAGAAATCGACCAGCACCGGGATATCGCTGCGTTCGATCTGTCGCTGGAAACTGCTGTGGGTAAGATCCACCGGATGCGCGGTGAAGAGTGCCTGCCGGCACTTGCCGCATCGCGGTCCGTCACCGAGGCGTGCGGCCGTCAGGCGGTTTACGGCATTGCAGTGCGGGCAGACAATATGTTGTGTATCGCTCACAGGACAGTCCTTTTGCGAAATTCAGGGGACAGAACGTAGTTCGGGGCAGCTGACCGGCTTTTCAAGGTCCCGGGATTTCTTGGTGGTATCCGCTCTTACATCCGGCTATCTTTCAGGTATGTGTGGCCGATTTACCCTGCATGCACCGGCAGCCGACATACTGGATGCATTTGACATCGATGCGCTGCCGGTGGGCGTTACACTCGCGCCACGGTACAACATTGCGCCCTCGCAGGATATTGCCATCGTTCGAATGGACGACAAAGGCCGCCACCTGGGACTCGCCCGCTGGGGTCTGGTGCCCGGCTGGTCGAAGGAAGCCAGGTCGCGCTATTCGACCATCAACGCGCGGGCAGAATCCGTCGCGGACAAACCGGCCTACCGCACCCCGTTTCGACGCAAGCGTTGCCTGGTGCCGGCAGACGGTTTTTATGAATGGCAACAGGCTGCGGACGCCAGGGTTCCCCACTATATTTGCAGGCAGGACCGGAAGGTGTTTGCCTTCGCCGGGCTCTGGGACCACTGGTCGGGCGATGATGAAGCGTTTGACAGCTGCGTGATCATTACGGCGCCGGCCAGCGGCATCATGACGAAACTCCATACACGGATGCCGGTCATTCTCGATCCGGCGGACTACGACACCTGGCTGGATCCGGCCGTCACGGATACGGACACCATTGCACCCTGCCTCGACACCATGACACCCAACGGCCAGCTGACCGCCTGGTCGGTCAGCACCCGAGTGAACAGCCCGAAACATGAAGATCCCCATTGCCTGGAACCTCGCTGAATGCGCGAAGTGCGGCAATATGTCGCGGATTCATGTGCGCGGGTTCACAAAATCAGTTATAAAAACC
>Ga0265309_10000466_pt1 | contig 16306 bp, 20 predicted proteins | sample Helome_FD_192492 | JGI IMG/M metagenome (GOLD analysis project Ga0265309, IMG submission 192492) | Marine sediment microbial communities from subtidal zone of North Sea - Hel_20160524 (Illumina Assembly) | ecosystem: Environmental > Aquatic > Marine > Subtidal zone > Sediment ...
CTGGCACCGCTGGTTAAGGGAATCCCGACGTTTTGCAGCGCAGCAGGAGTACTGCTGGCATAACTACCATCGGGATTAAAATTCAGGATTCCGACATCCTGGACAGTTGCGATACCACCATCCAGGTGATTAAGCGCGGTACCACCGGCAATATCGGTTTCAGCACCATCTAGATAGCTGGCAACGATCCACTGGTTAGGGTCACCGCCCGGATTCGGATTCGTCACCGATCCCGGCAGATCGTGGATGAAGTAGTAGGACATCACGTGCGAGGCACCGAGTGAGTCGTACACCGTTGTCGAAGTTGCATGTGAATAGGTGTTGCTCGCGGTCGGGTCGAACGCGGTCGGGTCAAGCGCAGGTCTCGAAGCATCCAGGTTCAAACCGACCTCTACTTCGGTAGTCGCCTGCGGTGCGCCCGTGGTTGCCGGCAACACGATCGGGATCGTAGTGTTCAGGCTGGTCGAGGTGACATTACCACTTGCGTCTACCGGGAACGCCTGCAGGTATTCGCCGGAGCTATTGGTGATGGTTCCAGAGTTATCAACGCCAAACTGGCCGGCCCGGGTATAAGAGATGTCGCTGCCGGTCAGGGATTTGTTAGTGATGAAAAAACCCTGGCCGCTGATCGCCATGTCGAGGCTGGCGTCGGTAAACTTCAGGTTACCCTGGTCGAACTGCTGACTGACGCTCAAAACCTCTACGCCACTACCGACCTGGGTAGATGTATTACCAAAAGGTGAAATTTCGAACAGATCGCCAAATTCGGTGCGCGAATTCTTGAATCCGGTGGTTGAGACGTTAGCGATATTATTGCTGGTAACGCTAAGATCAACGGTTGCGGCCTGTAATCCGCTGAGTGCTGCATTAAATGACATTATATTCTCCTGCCTTGTTACATTATTTTGCGAACCTGGCCCATGTCGATATCGCCGAGGCCGGACACGCTGAGCGTAAGGTCCTGACCACCGACGCCGAGCGTTACACTCTCGACATCAACCACCGAAAACATACTTCCCGAGCTAACCTCGGTTCCTCGATAAACTTCTGCGGAAATCTGGTATTCACCACTCGGCAAACTGTTGCCGTCTGCATCGAGACCATTCCATTCAAAATCGATCAGGCCTGCCTGCTGCAGACCCAACTCCTGGCGATTTACCAGCTGGCCGGCAGCATTCTTGATCGTAACGACTAAATTGCTGGCGGGTTGAGCGAGCTCAACGGACCCCATCAAGTTAGCACCCTCATTTAGGATGCCGGTTTGTGCAGGGACCAGGACGCGCCGACCAACCAGGGTCGAAGCCTGCAAGGCCTGGTTTGACTGGAATGACGAACTCAAAGTGTTAAATGTTGCGTTCAAATCATTGATGCCACTGACAGTACCAAACTGGGCCATCTGGCCCAGGAAATCTCCGTTTTCCATTGGCGCGAGTGGGTCCTGGTATTGCAGCTGGGCAGTCATCAATGCCAGAAACTCGGCCTGCCCAAGTTCATCGTTGTCCCTGGTGTTATTTTCCGTAGGCTGGCTTAAACCAAGCTGGGCATAAATCGAATTAGTATCGATATCAGACATCTTCAGTCTCCGTTAACTTCCCAACGACAGAACCCGTAACAACAGGTCGCGTGAGGTGCTCAATACTTGCACGTTATTCTGGTAGGCGCGTGAAGCCGAAATCATGTTAGCCATCTCTTCGACCGGGTTGACATTGCTGCCAAACACAAAACCTTCTTCATTGGCAAGCACATGACCCGGTTCGTAACGCCTTGTAACTTTCTCCTGGCTTTCAACGATTTGAAGCATCTTCACACCGACCTCACCCGGTCGTGCATGATCGCCGAGCATTGCCTGGAACACCGGCTGGCGCGAGCGATAAGCCTCGGCCTCGCTGCTGGCGCTGGTTTCGACATTGGACAGGTTACTGGCGATGGTATTCAGTCGCACTGACTGCGCGCTGATTGCGCTTCCAGAAATATTAAAATTGGCAAACAGTCCCATGATTATTCTCCTTTCAGGGCCTTCATAAGACCCGTAACCTTGCTATTCAGAAAACTAAAGCTGGTTTGAAACATCAGCGCATTTTCGGAAAACTCGGCCTGTTCAACGTGTGAATCTACAGTGTTGCCGTCCAACGACGGATGTAAGGGATTACGATACATCAGTGCGGGCTGCATGACGTTTGTCTGGGGCGCAATGTGGTCACGATGCGTGCTCGCCATCGCAACCCGGCCAACCTGCTGCTGGCTTGCTGTGCGCAGCATTGCGCCAAAGTCAATATCGCGCGCTTTATAATTCGGGGTATCGGCGTTGGCGATATTAGAAGCCAGGATCGAGGTGCGCTGGCCACGTAGCAGCAGCGCGTCATCGTGTATTGAAAAGGCTCTTTCAAAGCTAATGGGCATGGTTCTCACCGTAAATCATCATTATGGCTACCGTTGCATAGACGGTGCCACCAAATTATTATTATTGTGAATCAACGACTTAGGTCCCGACGCCTGGCCCATAGGTGGCAATGCGGCAACACAAAGAGGCAATATTGCCGCCTTCTTGCAGCCCCTTCAGAAAGCCGTCACGGTACTCAACAAGCAAGTTCTGCACCCCTTAGGCGCTGCCGGTGACTGCAGCCTGTAAGATCGCAAAAGCGAGTACTATCCTGCAGAATTGCCTGAAATCCTGAAATCGACGTCCCTAAAAAAATTCCCCCTCGGATTTACCCAGGATCGATACCATAATTTAAAGCTGGTAACAGAGCCGAGTATTGGCCTGATAATTGCAGTGACTCTTGTCATGACCAAACCAATGATTCTGAAAACCGTTACAAGGTCCCTATTGCAGCTAGCGATAACGGCCTGTTTCATAGTGGCATCCTCATCGTCACTACTGGCTGCGGATTACCAGAGCCTGGCCTCGATCCGTATGCAAACTGAATCCTTTATCTCGAAATATCCTTACGAGAGCCCCTATCCACCTCGCTTTCAGCTCAGCAAGCTGGATTCGAGGCTGCGCCTTAAGGTATGCCCGGAAGCCCTGGCGGTCGATTTCGTGCGGCCTGACATAGCCCTGGGGAACACCGCAATCCTGGTGCGTTGTCCGATAGATTCTGGCTGGAAAATTCATTTACCGGTACGCATTGAAGTCTTCGAAGACGTCATCGTTACCGCCAATCCAGTACTAAAAGGTCAAAATATTGACACATCGGCGGTGACCTTTCAGAAGCATAATATAGCGCTTCTTAAAAATGGCTACTACGTGAAAAACAGCAGCTTCGATCAGCTGCAGGCGCGACGTAACCTGAAGCGTGGAACCGTTCTTACCCCCAAAAACCTGAGTCCCCGGTTAATGGTTCGTTCGGGCCAACAGGTTACGCTGGTATTAGATTACAACGGGCTGCAAATCAAATCGACCGGCACAGCCCTGAAGTCCGCCACTCTCGGCCAGGTAGTAAGGGTTCGCAATAGCCAGTCGCTTAGAGTTGTCGAAGGGATAGTCTCGGGCGAAGCCATGGTACGGGTAAGCATCTGATGAATCTAAATGCTTTTAACAGTAAACTATTTTGTCATACGGCCGATAAGGTAAACAGGAATCTCAAGGAGACCAGCAATGTCCGACGCGATTAACACGCAAAACCGCCTGCGAAATACCGGGGTATCCGGCGATACCAAGGCTGGATCTACTGCAAAAACAAACCAGCAGGCTGCACAAAAACAACCTGCTGCCAATACAGCCAGCGAAGCGAGTACCGTCGAACTGAGCAGCACCACGCTGATCGAGGAACTGAGCGAACAAATCAAGAATCTTCCTGAAGTTAACGAGGCCCGCGTAGAAGCGATTAAGCAGGCAATCGGCAAGGGGGAGTACCAGACCGACGCCGAAGTGATCGCGCGCAAATATAGTGAAATCGAGAAGTTACTGCCATGAATAGCCAATCATGTCGTGAACAACTGATTGAACTGCTGGAAGCACATAACGCACGTATTAGCAGGGCCACCGAATACCTGGCCAATATCAAGCAGGCAATAGCCGAAAATCGACTGGAAAACCTGCAAGACTCACTGTCAAATCCGGATTTTGCAGTTGATGATATCGAAAGACTCGAGCAACAGCGTTACCAGCTGCTGGCCGACTATGGTTTTAGCCAGGATAGCGACGGCTTTGAGAAATGCATGACCTGGTGTGACGATGAGCAAAACCGGATCTCCGGGCTTTACCAGCAGTTAATACAAAGCCTGGAACAACTGCAACATGCCATTCAGATCAATAGCCTGCTGGTCAGCAGGGGTCGGGACCGCGTAAAACGTTCACTCGGTATACTGACCGGGCTTGGTGCCTCGAGTAATTGTAAAACCTACAGTAGTGATGGCAAAACCCTTAGTACCCCGGGCCGGCGCGACATCGCTATCGCCTAGTTGCTGGTAGCCCCTGCGCAAGCAGAAACTTTCACCCAATCCTAAATGAGCATTTGTCGTCGTTTTTGGTAACGCATGTGCGAGCGCAGCAGCTCAAAAAAAACCCCATCGGGTAGATGGGGCTAACACACAAACATATAACTAAGGAGGGTCTTGAGAATTAAATTATAAGCAGCTGCGCAATTATAACTGGGACCTGGGTCTCAAATCCCAACCCACCAAATGTAAATTAATCACAACACCTCTAAATTCGAGCTGTACCCGTTTCGTGCTAATCATTTAAAACTCTGTCGGTGCCGTTATACTGTCCGCACCAGCACTGACCAGGCACCCATGAACGAAGATTTATCCCTGCTACAGCCTTACCCGTTTGAAAAACTGGCCCAGCTGAAAGAGAACCTGCATCCCCCGGCACAGCTCGATCATATCGCCTTGTCAATCGGTGAACCCAGGCATCCGGCACCCCAGTTTGTGGTCGAGAACCTGATCGCTCATCTGCACCAGTTATCGACCTACCCCAGCACGCGCGGCAAAGACGAGTTGCGCCAGGCGATTGCGAACTGGCTAACATCACGCTACTCGATAGGACAGGATCTATTGGATCCGGAAGTGAATCTGTTGCCGGTAAGCGGCACGCGCGAAGGCCTGTTTGCTATCGCCCAGTGCATCATCGATCGCACTGCCTCCAATCCGCTGGTTTTCATGCCGAATCCGTTTTACCAGATATACGAGGGTGCCGCGGTGCTGGCTGGCGCATCACCGCGTTATCTCGATTGCCTGCCGGAAAAAGATTTCCTTCCCGACCTAGACCAGGTTGGCGCACGGGAATGGTCGGACTGCCAGATGATTTACATTTGCAATCCCGGTAATCCAACCGGGTCGGTCATGTCGCGTCAATACCTCGAACGATTGATCGAGCTGGCCCATCGCCACGATTTTGTTATCGCCAGCGATGAGTGCTATTCAGAGATTTACTTTGAAGAAAAAAATCCCCCCCCGGGGCTACTTGGCGTTGCCGCTAGCATGGGAAACGACAGTTTCAGGCATTGCCTGGCATTTCACAGCCTGTCGAAGCGATCTAATTTACCGGGATTGCGTTCGGGGTTCGTGGCGGGAGATGCACAAATAATAGAAAAATTCCTGCTCTACCGAACCTATCACGGTTGTGCTTTACCACCAGCGACGCAAACCGCAAGTACCCTGGCCTGGGGTGATGAAGCCCATGTCGTCGAAAATCGGTGTCTATACCGGCAAAAATTTGAGCAGGTTTTGGCACTGCTTTCTGATACACTCGCGCCGCAGAAACCGCAGGCGGGTTTTTACCTGTGGGCCAAAACGCCAATTTCAGATACCGAGTTCGCGCAACGTCTTTACGCTGAGCAAAACGTGACCGTGCTGCCAGGCAGATTCCTGGCACGTGATCATGGTGAAGGCAATCCCGGAGAAAATCGGGTGCGCATGGCGCTGGTAGCCCCCCTGGACGAATGCCTCGATGCGGCCAAACGAATCAATTCACTGTTAGCGGGTCTTTAGGAGAAACACCATGGCTGAACTTCAGCAAATTATCGAACAGGCGTTCGAAAATCGCGCTGAAATAAATCCCGGCAACGTCGATGCCGAGATCAAGAATGCTGTGCTCGAGGCGATCGAGCTTCTCGATTCAGGACAGCAGCGCGTTGCCGAGCCGGTCGCTGGCGGCTGGCAGGTCAACGAGTGGTTAAAGAAAGCCGTGCTGTTATCATTCCGCATTCGTGAAAACCAGGTCATGCCGGGTGGATTTACCCAGTATTTCGACAAGGTCGACTCCAAGTTCGACGGTTGTTCAGCCGAACAGCATGCTGCCAGTGGGGTTCGCGTGGTTCCCCCGGCCGTGGCGCGCAAGGGATCGTTTGTCGCGCCCGGTGTCGTAATGATGCCTTCCTACGTCAATATCGGCGCTTACGTCGACAGCGGCACCATGGTCGATACCTGGGCAACAGTCGGTTCCTGCGCTCAAATCGGCAAAAATGTGCATCTTTCGGGCGGCGTCGGCATCGGTGGCGTACTCGAACCACTGCAGGCCTCCCCCACTATCATCGAGGACAACTGTTTCATCGGGGCACGCTCGGAAGTTGTCGAAGGTGTGATTGTCGAGAAGAACTCGGTAATCTCGATGGGTGTCTATATTGGTCAAAGTACCAAGATATATAATCGCGAAACCGACGCAGTGACCTACGGACGAATTCCCGAGGGTTCGGTCGTGGTCGCCGGTAATTTGCCTTCCGACAACGGCAGGTACAGTCTTTACTGCGCGGTCATTGTCAAACAGGTCGATGAAAAAACACGCGCCAAGGTCGGGATCAACGAACTGATACGCAACGTATAGGTAGGCCATGGTTAACGCGGTAACATTATACGGAATTCCCAATTGTGACACGATCAAAAAGGCCAGGGCATGGTTGAACGATCACAGGGTCGAGTTTGTATTCCATGACTATCGCAAGCAGGGGCTTGATAAGGAGCAGCTGCAATCCATGGTAGCCGTGTTGGGCTGGGAGGCCATGCTGAATCGTCGTGGCACCACCTGGCGCGCCTTGCCAGACCCGCTCAAGGAGCGTATCGATCTGCAAACGGCTATCAGTGTAATGCTCGACAATCCGGCGATCATCAAGCGACCGATACTGGCTAGAGACGAGCAGCTACATCTTGGCTTCAGTGCGGCGCAATACCAGGAGATCTTTGGCTAAGCTATGGCAAGCGCAACCCTGAAACTTGCATCTGACCTGATAGCCAGGCCCTCGGTAACCCCGGACGATGCTGGTTGCCAGGCGTTATTGATCGAGCGCCTCGAGGCGATTGGTTTTGACTGCGAAATACTGGTTTTCGATGATGTCACCAACCTGTGGGCGCGCCGTGGCAAGACCGGACCGGTGCTTGCCTTTGCCGGCCATACCGACGTGGTACCGCCCGGACCACTGGAGAAATGGCATAGTGATCCGTTTACCCCGGAAATTCGCGACGGCAACCTGTTTGGTCGTGGTGCCGCGGATATGAAATCGAGTATCGCGGCAATGGTGACTGCCTGCGAAAGATATGTTGTTGAGCACCCGGATCATCGTGGTTCGATAGCGCTGCTCATCACCAGTGACGAGGAAGGCAAAGCCGTTAACGGCACCGTCAAGGTGATCGAGAAGCTCGAGGCAAGGGGTGAAAAAATCGACTGGGCCCTGATTGGAGAACCTTCCAGTCACGTCCACGTAGGCGACGTTGTCAAAAACGGCCGACGCGGCTCGATCGGTGCAAAACTCGTGATTCACGGCGTCCAGGGGCACGTCGCTTATCCGCACAAGGTAGACAACCCGATCCACCGTGCAATGCCGGCATTGCACGAACTTGCGCGGCACGAGTGGGACCAGGGAAACAGTTTTTTTCCGCCCACCAGTTTCCAGATTTCGAATATCAATTCAGGTACCGGAGCACATAACGTGGTTCCGGCCCACGCCGAAATCGCGTTTAACTTGCGCTACTCAACCGAGATCGATGCCAAACAAATCATAGAAACCACCCGCGTGATACTCGACAAGCATGAGCTTGATTACGACATCGACTGGTCGATTTCAGGATACCCGTTCCTGACGCCTGAAGGCGAACTGGTTGCAGCGGCGCAACAGGCAATTAAACAGCATACGGGACTGACGACCTCTCTCGAAACCACGGGTGGCACCTCGGACGGTCGATTTATCGCCCCCACAGGCGCACAGGTGCTTGAGCTCGGACCGGTAAACGAGTCGATTCACAAGCTTAATGAACATGTGAATACGCAGGAACTCGATCAACTGTCCAATATATACCAAAGTATTCTCGAAAACCTGCTGTCTTGACACCATTGACTGGACGATTCGCGCCCTCGCCCTCGGGACCCCTGCATTTTGGCTCCCTGGTCGCAGGCCTGGCGAGCTATTGCCAGGTGAAGTCGCAACAGGGAAACTGGCTGTTGCGTATCGAGGACGTTGATACACCCCGTGTCGTAGCCGGAGCCAGTGATCAAATTTTGCGTGATCTGGAAGCCTTCGGCTTCGAATGGGACGGAACCGTCAGCTATCAGAGTCAACGCTTTGAAAAGTACCGGCACTATCTCGACAAGTTACTGAACCAGGAGGATTGTTACGCCTGTGAATGCAGCCGCAGGATCCTGCGTGAACAGGGTGTGCCCAGCGGACCCCTGGGACAGATATATCCCGGTAACTGCCGCTTAAAGCAACTATCCCTCGAAAACCATTCGATCCGGCTAAATACAGGGGATGCGCAATGGATAAAATTTGTCGACCGGGTCTATGGTGAATTTGCCTTGAACCTGCCTGAATCGGTTGGCGATTTCGTGCTCAGGCGCGCGGATAACATCTACGCCTACCACCTGGCCGTGGTAGTCGATGACGAGCTACAGAACATTAGCGAAGTCGTACGTGGTGCCGATTTGCTGGAAAACACTTGCCTGCATATCTACCTGCAGCAAAAACTGGGATTCAAAACCCCCGACTACATGCACATTCCACTGGTCAACAATGCACAGGGCGTAAAGCTCAGCAAACAAACCGGGGCCAATGCGCTGGATCACCAGAACCCGTCGAGACAGCTGTTCGCCGCACTAAGCCACCTGGGCCAGTCACCCCAGCCTGAACTGGAAAATGCCGGGCCGCAGGAAATCCTGCAATGGGCAGTGGACAACTGGAGCATCGTCTCGATTCCGGTGGAACGTGCGGCGGTCGCAGAAACCTTTGACAATTAGTCCCATTCCAGGACATCGGTGAACTCATCGATTGGCTTATATTGACTATTAAACCTGCTGCTTCCCGCCCGAAAAGTTCCAATCAGCTGCCATCGGGACAGCCTTGTTCCGGAACCATTTCGCAGTAAACTATTGCTTTCGGAAGTAACGGGAAACCAGGAAACTATCATGCTCAAATCTGCAGGCGATTTAATAACGGAAGCTCAACAGCATATCGAATGCGTAGACGTTGCCACGGCGAAGAAAATATATGACGAAAACTCCGATGCAGTCATCGTCGATGTGCGCGAGGCTCACAGCGCTGAGGAATCAAAGCTAACCGATTCGATCAACATCTCACGCGGGCTGCTCGAAATGCAGGTTCATAAAGTTTGTCCCGAGGCGACGACGGTTATCCTGACCCATTGCGGTGGCGGTGGCCGGGCGTCACTCGCAGCGCAAACCTTGAAACAGTTGGGATATGGAGAGGTATACGCAATAACCGCACCCTTTGACGAGATCAAGAAGACCTTTGGTTGATCGCCTGGCTACTTGACCTGGTCGATGGTCAAGGTGATTTGCGCGGGTGGATTTTTGCTATCCACCGCTTCAATCTCGGTGTAAAAGTCACCCGCCTGGGCCACCGGTTTACCACTGCTGGAAACGCGAGCACCTACGATAACCTGGTCAAAGGTCGATAACTTCAGCGCTGGCATCATCGCGTCATCATCATTTAAGGTCAGCGTCACCGGTAAATCACTGAGTTGCAACCTTTTGACCGCCAGCGGCATCGGGGGTCCCTGCATTGCCTTGGCATAAACAAACACCGCGGCCCCTGGACTGGACCTGGATTTAAGATCAGCGCTGATATCGACGACCAGATTGAGACTGGCACCGGTACTCACCACGCTGGCAAGCTCCGGCTCACGCTCTTCGAGCATCGCGATCAGACCCTTGATTTCGCGTACTGAGCCTGGATTATCCGCAATCAAAGGTAATAGCTGCGTCCAGTAAACATGCGCCGCCTTGTAATCCTTGCGCTGCTCAGCAGCCATTCCAGCCAGCCAGAGTCCATTAGGAAAACGAGGTGAGAGTTCCAGTCCGCGTTTTACCAGTGCTTCCGGTTCACCCAGCAGATTGCCGTTGTTTTGCATCGCCAGTGCATCGGCAAGTGCAAACAGGATTCCGGGTTCGTCGCCGATCAGGTCGTTACTACGCTGAAAAGCCGTTACCGCTTCATTATACTGCTGCTTGCCCATCAGGGCCCGACCGAGCATAAACCAGCCTTCTGCATCCTCTGGATTAGCGCGCAGCTTTTCCTTGATCGCAACGACCATTTCATCGAGGCTCATTTGCGGCGCGGCCGCAGCCTGTTGCTGCGGCACAGCTTTTACCAGTTGCGGGTTTTCGATAACCCGGTACTCACCATAAACCAGGTATAAAGCGACGCTGCTAAGCGGTATCGCCAGCAACACCACGACTGCCATCCACTTGCCGCGCGATTTTTCGCTATCGGCTTCACTGCTATCGAGCTCCAGTGCGAGCGAGGTCTGCAAATCCAGAAACGCACTATCGTAGGCAGCCTGGTCAATTTCACCATCCGCGAGCTGCGCTTCGAGCTGTTGCTTCTTCTCGCGCGCAATTTGAATATTCTGCTGTTGTCGCTGACCACCCTGCTGTGCTCGCGAAGTTCGGATCAGCGGGACCAGTAAAATAACAAGCGCGAGCGCAAGCAGCGCGATGACGATAATCCAGAAACTCATTTGCCCGGCTCTTTTTCTTCCAGCAATTGTTTTGCTTCGGCCATTGCCGCGGCATCGACTTCAACCGGTTTACTAGCAGCGCGTAATCTGCGCACGAGCAGGTACAGCACAACCAACAATAACAGGAAGGGCCCAAGCCACAGCAGGTAGGTGTTGGATTTAAACTGTGGCCGGTAAAGTACAAAATCGCCATAGCGTTCGACCATGAATTCAACCACTTGCTGTTGGGATTTCCCTTGCTGCAGCATCTCGTAGGTTTCACGCCGGAGATCACGCGCCAGGTCAGCATCCGAGGCCGACAGGTTCTGGTTCTGACAGACCAGGCAGCGCAGTTCGTCAATGAGCTTTTTATAGTCGGCTTCCATTTGCGCCGACTCGAATTCGTAAGTCTCGATCACAGCCTGTAACGGCGGTACCCAGAACACGAAGGTCGCTAGCAACAGCAAATTCCTCAACTTAGCAACTCCTTGAGGACTGGCATGATTTTCTTTTCCAGCGACTCATGCGTAACCGGACCAATATGCTTGTACTTGATTACTCCATCGGCACCGATGACAAAGGTTTCCGGCACCCCGTAAACACCCCAGTCGATACCGACCCGCCCATCACGATCGATAACACTGGTGGCGTAAGGATTACCAAACTGCTGCAGCCACCGGGTAGCATCGGCGGGTTCGTCCTTGTAATTGAGCCCGACTACAGTGACCAGGTTGCGCGAGGCGAGTTCGCTTATGACCTCGTGCTCGGCGCGGCAGGAAACACACCACGATGCCCAGACGTTGAGCACCCACACCTGCCCCACCATGTCCGCGGTGGAAAGTTGCCGTGACGGCGTTTCCAGCATAGACAGCGAAAATTCCGGCGCCGCTTTGTCGATCAGCGGCGATGGCACTTCTTTCGGTTTCAGATACAGGCCGCGCCAGAGCAATCCAACCATCAGCACGAACACCGCAAGCGGCAGCGCGAAACGGATCACGAAAGCTGCTCCGCGCCATCGGTCGAGATGGCCTTGCTGCGCGCCAGGCGACGGTAGCGTCGATCGCTAGCGGCAAACAGGCCACCAATCGCCATAATGATTGCACCCAGCCAGATCCAGCGGATAAAAGGCTTGTAGTAAATTCGCACTGCCCAGGCGCCTTCTTTATCGAGCGGTTCGCCCAGGGCGATAAATAAATCCCGTGCAAGTCCGGCATCGATCGCAGCCTCGGTCATTGGCATCGTCTGCACGGGATAGATGCGTTTTTCAGGAAACAGGTCGACTTTGAAGTCGCCGGATTCCGAGCGCACCGTGAAACCACCGCGTGTGGCAACATAGTTATCGACATTGAAGTCGCGCACGCCATGAAAAGTGAATTCATAATCCGCCACCGAGTAGGTATCGCCCGGAGCCATACGCAAATCCTTTTCCTGGGTATACAGGCTGGTCAGCGTTACCCCGATAATGAATACCCCGATCCCCAGGTGCCCGAGCAACATGCCGTAAAAGCCGGCCGGCGTCGAGCGCAAGGTCGAAAGCAAGGCACGATGGTGAAATCGTTCGTAAATCGCGATAACGGCCGTGACCGCAATCCATAACGCCATCGCGATTCCTAAGTAGGCGCCCCACATCCACTGCGGTAGCGAAAGGCTAAGCAGCAAGGCCAGCACCAGCACAAACAATGCCGGGAATTTGAGTTTAGCAACCAGGCGCCGCAGGCTGTCGCTCTTCCAGCGAATCAGCATACCGATACCCATCAATACACCCAGCGGCGCGGTCAGCGATATAAACATCAGGTTGAAATAAGGCGGGCCGACCGAAATCTTACCGCCCATGGCATCGATCGCGATCGGGTACAGCGTGCCTAGCAGGATTGCGCTGGTTACTACCGCGAGAAAAGCATTGTTCAATAATAACGCGCCGTCGCGAGACAGCAGTTTAGTCTGGGCTGCACTTTTGAGTAGCGGTGCACGCCAGGCGTAGAGGGTTAACGAACCGCCAACCACCAGCACCAGAAAGCCCAGAATGAATACCCCGCGTTCCGGGTCGCTGGCAAAGGCGTGTACCGAGGTGAGCACGCCGGAGCGCACCAGGAAAGTGCCCAGCAGACTCAGCGCAAACGCGAAGATAGCCAGTAACGCTGTCCAGGCTTTGAAAGTGCCACGCTTCTCCGTAATCGCAAGGGAATGCATTAACGCGGTTCCGACTAACCAGGGCATGAAGGATGCGTTTTCAACCGGATCCCAGAACCACCAGCCGCCCCAGCCGAGTTCGTAGTAGGCCCACCAGCTACCGAGTGCAATACCGAGGGTTAAAAACAACCAGGCGATATTGGTCCAGGGGCGCGCCCAGCGTGCCCAGGCCGAGTCGACCTGGCCCGAAATCAGCGCGGCGATTGAAAATGCAAACGCGACTGAAAATCCGACATAGCCGAGATAAAGCATGGGGGGATGAATCGCAAGACCGATATCCTGCAACAGCGGGTTTAAGTCACTGCCCTCGGCGGCCGCCGGGAAAAGACGTTCAAAAGGGTTCGAGGTAATGATAATAAACAATAAAAATCCGCAGCTCACGAGCCCCAGTACCGCCAGTACCCGCGCCCGCATCGCACCCGGTACATTCGGCGTAAACACCGCTACCGCTCCGGTCCACAGCGCAAGCACCAGGGCCCATAACAGCAATGATCCTTCGTGCGAACCCCAGACGCCGGAAATACGGTAAATCAGCGGTAGTGCACTGTTCGAATTCTTGGCCACGTAAAGGACCGAAAAATCATGACTTAGAAAAGCCCAGGTCAGACAGGCATAGGACAGGCCGACAAATAAAAGCTGGCCAAGTGCAGCGGGTCTTGCGAGCGCAACCCAGCGTTGTACACCGAGACTGGCGCCGGCCAGCGGCACCAATGCCTGGATAACGGCAATGCTGAGCGCAATAATCAACGCAAACTGACCAATTTCGGGAATCACTGCGCGTTTTCCTGCTTCGACTGCATACCGGCGAGTTCAGGTGGCATATAGTTTTCATCGTGCTTTGCCAGTACTTCTTCGGCCACGAACTCACCGGAATCGTTAAGCTTGCCATTGGCGATGATGCCCTGCCCCTCGCGAAACAGGTCGGGAAGTATACCGGCGTAACGCACCGTTACGCGCTGCTCGTTATCGGTTAAATCGAACTTCACGGTTAAACCGTCACCGGGACGGTCGACGCTGCCTTCGACTACCATGCCACCCATACGAAACAGCTTGTTCTGCGGTGCCTTACCCGACATGACCTCACTCGGGGTAAAGAAAAACATGATATTCTGATCCAGCGACTTGAGCGCGAGCCCGACGCCAACGGCCACGCCCGCAACCATTAGCAGGATCAGGCCGAGTCTTTTCTTTCTTGCAGGTGTCATTTCTGTTCATCCTTTTGACGCCGCCGCAGCTGGCGTATTTCTTTCTCGTGTTGCTTGCGTGGTAGATACCAGTTTAGCCATAGCACCAATGCGACCAGGGCATAGCTCGGCCAAACAAAAACAGCGTATCCACCCATTTGGAAAAATTCTGCCATTTAAAGTTCCTCGACCCACTTGCTGTTGCGTTCACGCCGTAACAACTCCACGCGGCACTTCTGAAACAGTGTCAACACGTAGTAAACCTGGAACGCCATCGCCATCAACAACAACGGCAGCAGCATGCTCCAGTGGATCGACGGCTTGTCAAACTTGGTCACCGTCGGTCCCTGGTGCAGCGAATGCCACCACTCGACCGAATAATGGATGATCGGGATATTAACCACTCCAACCAGGGCCAGTATTGCTACCGCTCTGCCGGCTACACGCCGATCATCGATGGCATTATGCAACCCGATAATACCAAGGTACAAGAAAAGCAGGATCAATTCCGACGTCAATCTTGCATCCCAGACCCAGTAGGTACCCCACATGGGTTTGCCCCACAGCGACCCGGTAACCAACGCAAGAAAAGTAAAACTGGCGCCTATCGGCGCGCTACTGATCAATACCACCTCGGCAAGTTTCATCCGCCAGATGATGACTATGGCGCCACAAAAAGCCATTACAACGTAAATAAGTAACGACATCCACGCCGATGGCACGTGCACAAAAATGATGCGATAGCTTTCGCCCTGCTGATAGTCCGGTGGTGCTTCGATCAAACCACCGTAGAGGCCGGTCAGTAAAAAGGCCAGGAAAATCCAGGTCAGCCACGGAATCCATTTACCGGCGATGCGGTAAAAATGCGGGGGCGAACCTAACTTGTGAAACCAGAGAAACATTGAAATCCCTTTAACTTATTAACTTGCCGACATTCGTAAAGCCGCCGCCGTCGCCCAGGGCGACAGTGAAACCGATAGAAACAGGAACGCCAGCAACATGTAAATCTGCGCCGATACTTCGAATCCCATCGCGGCATTTTCAATCGCGCTAGCCGCAAAAATCAGAACCGGCACGTATAAGGGCAATACCAAAAGCGACAGGATTATACCACCCTTTCTCAGGCCTACCGTAAGCGCAACGCCAATTGCCCCTATCAGGCTTAAGATTGGGGTTCCAATGAGTATAGTCAATAGGAGCGTCCCCTGGGCCGAGCCCGGCATTCCCAACATTTCCGCCAGTAATGGCGCCACGATCAGTAATGGTAACCCGGTTACCAGCCAATGCGCGCTGACTTTTGCCAGCACCAGCACGGCTACCGGGTGCGCACTGAGCAAGATCTGTTCCAGCGATCCATCATCGAAATCGGAGCGAAAAATGCTATCCAGCGACAGCATCGCCGCGAGCAAAGCCGCGACCCAGATAATTCCGGGCGCGATGCGCGCCAGCAGCACGGGCTCCGCACCCAGTGCCAACGGGAACAGGGTTATTACCAGTACGAAAAATAACAGCGGCATCGCGTACTCGGCGCGGTTACGCAACGCCAGCAGCAGATCACGTCGTAGCAGGAAGACAAATGCCTGGGCCAGGGATAATCGTTGACTCATGCCTGCGCACCCATATGAAGGCGCTGCACATTCTGGCCCGGCAGCGATATATCGTGATGCGAAGTCATGACAATTAATCCCTGTTGCTCCAGGTGTTGCTCAAACAACGACGCGAACATTGCCATACTGTCCCTGTCGAGCGAGGTAAAAGGTTCATCCAGAATCCAGAGCATCGAATCGGTTGCCAGTAGGCGGGCCAGCGCCAATCTGCGTTTCTGACCTGCAGACAAACTACCTACCTCGGTCTCTCCGTAGGCATAAAGGTTTACCTGCTCGAGCACGTCGTCAAGACTCTGCTCGGAAGGCACGCCCATCGCTCTCGCCAGGCGTAAATTTTCGAGACAGGAAAGTTCATGCTTGACGCCGTCGTGATGCCCGACATAGGCCACCTGCTCGTAGTAATCACCCGCCAGGCGATCAATCGGAACACCACGC
>Ga0265309_10000467_pt1 | contig 16298 bp, 13 predicted proteins | sample Helome_FD_192492 | JGI IMG/M metagenome (GOLD analysis project Ga0265309, IMG submission 192492) | Marine sediment microbial communities from subtidal zone of North Sea - Hel_20160524 (Illumina Assembly) | ecosystem: Environmental > Aquatic > Marine > Subtidal zone > Sediment ...
ATACGGCGCGCAAGCATAAGATTATTCCGCTTAATTACGATCCGATCCGCAGTACCCTGACGATCGCTATGTCGGACACCTTTAACCTGTTTACGCTGGACCGGATTAGAATTCAGATAGGCCAGCATATTGAACTCTTGCCGGTGCTCTCCGGTGAAGCTGAAATTTCCAACGCGATCGACCAGTTCTACGGTTACGAGCTGTCAATCGATGGAATTTTGCGTGAAATCGAAACCGGTGAGGCCGACTATACTAACTACCAGGGTGACATCGAGGAGTATAGCCAGCCGCTGGTGCGCCTGGTGGATGTCATGCTTTCCGACGCGGTCAAGCGCAGCGCCTCGGATCTTCACTTCGAACCTGAAGAAAGCTTCCTGCGTATCCGCTACCGCATCGATGGTGTGCTGCGCCAGATTCGAAGCCTGCACAAGACTTACTGGGCGGCAATCGCGGTGCGACTCAAGGTTATGGCGGACATGAATATCGCCGAAACCCGCTCGCCACAGGATGGTCGTATCTCGCGCACCATCGTGGGCCGACAGATAGACTTTCGTGTTGCTTCGCAACCGACAATTCACGGCGAAAATATCGTGCTCAGGGTGCTTGACCGTGAGAAAGGCGTTATCCCGCTCGAAAAACTCGAACTGCCTGCAGAATCGTTGCGCACCCTCAAGATCATGATGTCGCGTCCCGAGGGTATCATCCTGGTTACCGGCCCGACCGGTAGCGGTAAAACCACGACACTTTACTCACTGCTGAATTATTTGAGTAGCGAGCAAATTAACGTAATGACACTGGAGGACCCGGTGGAATATCCGTTCCCGTTAATTCGCCAGACCTCAGTCAACGAGGCCGCCGGGATGGATTTTTCAAATGGTATCAAGTCGCTGATGCGCCAGGACCCGGATGTTATCCTCGTGGGTGAGGTGCGTGACGAGGAAACGGCTGAAATGGCTTTTCGCGCAGCCATGACCGGTCACCAGGTTTATTCGACGCTGCACACCAATTCCGCTATAGGAGCACTTCCGAGGCTTCGAGATATTGGCATCATCCCGGAAATCATGGCGGGTAATATCATTGGCGTTGTTGCCCAGCGCTTAGTTCGCAAACTTTGCAAGTATTGCAAGGTCGCGTATCAACCGAACGAAGAAGAACTGCGGATGTTGAGTAATGATCGGGGAGAAGTGCCGAACAAGATTTATAAAGCCAAGGGTTGCACCACCTGTGATAACACGGGTTACAAGGGGCGTATGGCTTTACTTGAAATACTTAAAATGAATTCGGATCTGGATGACTTGCTCGCGCATGGAGCGACCACCAAGGAAATCAAGGATGCAGCCTACAAGCAGGGTTTTTTCACGCTCGCTGATGATGGTATTCGCAACATCATTGAGGGTATTACTTCGATTCAAGAGGTCGCACGCGTCGCCGACCTGACCGAGCGGATGGACTAGACGTGCCGCTCTTCCAATACAAGGCCATCGATGCTGAGGGCAAATTCATTTCTGGAAGCCTTGATGCGGGTAACAGCAATGATCTTGAGACGCGTCTTGAAAAAATGGAATTGGACCTGGTCACCTTCAAGCAAAAGGATCCGGGCACAGATCTGTTCGGTCGCAATAAGATCGGGCGCAGGGATTTAATCAACTTCTCGTTTTACCTGGAGCAACTGACTCGTGCTGGAGTGCCGATTCTCGAAGGCCTGAAAGATTTGCGCGATGGAGAGGAAAATCCGACCTTTCGCGATGTAGTTACCGGTGTACTCGAGGCAATCGAGGGTGGTAACTCGTTTTCGCAAGCGCTTGAGCTGTATCCGAAAATATTCGATAACGTGTTTGTCAGCCTGATCCGCGTTGGCGAACGCAGTGGCAAGATGAGTGAAGTGCTGGTTGATATAACGGAAACCCTGAAATGGCAGGATGAGTTACTCTCAAAAGCTAAAAAGATAATGACCTACCCCGCGGTGATTGGTGGCCTGGTGCTGTCGGTGATCATGTTTATGATGATTTTCGTGGTACCGGGTATCATGGAGGCAATTATCGGGTTGGGCGGTAAGATTCCGTTTGAAACCAGGATGTTGATGGCTGTATCCAATTTTCTGATCGATTTCTGGTACCTCGTAATAGCCGCGCCATTTGTAATCTTTTTTACCCTCAAGTATTTTTACAATTCGAGTAAAGAGGCGCATTTCAGGCTCGATGGGTTGATGCTGAAACTGCCAATAATCGGCCCGGTCAGTGAAAAAATCAAAATCTCGCGTTTTACGCGTTACTTCTCGCTGATGTTTGCGTCCGGAATCACGGTACTGGATGCCATTAACCTGAGTAAGAATGTGGTCAATAATGCCGTTATCGAGGACGGGATTGAACGTGCCTGGCAACAGATTTCGGAGGGTAGCAGTATTAGCGAGGCGTTTAAGAATATTGGAATTTTCCCGCCACTCGTCGTACGTATGCTGCGAGTCGGTGAATCTAGTGGGCAAATGGACAGGTCTTTGAACAATGTGAGTTACTTTTTCGATCGTGACATTAACGACAGCATCGAGAAGATGGAGCCGGTGCTGCAGACCTCGTTGATGGCGACCATCGGTTTAATTGTTCTGTGGCTTGCGCTTTCCGTGCTAGGCCCGATATATGACACGATCGGTTCGATCGATTTTTAGCGTATAGGTTATGAAAAGAATTCTATATTTCACAGGTTACAGAATGGTCGCACAGGAATGGTCCGGCCGTTCTCTGATGAGCAGCGTTTATTTCGAACCCGACGAGCAGGGATTGGACCTGTTCAGCGCCTACCTGCGTTCATTTAGAAATGAATCGATACGCATGCTGGTTGACCTGATCGAGGAAGAATTCCGCCAGGTAAGGGTGCCGTTACTGCGTGGTTCCGACCGTCAGGCTATTCTGAAACGTAACTTTACCAAGTTTTTCCGGACCTCGGAATACAGGTTTGCGATATCACAATCGGTGGAGAAGAAAACCCGCAAGGAAGAAAAGTTGCTGTTGATCGGTCTTACCAACCAGTATCTGCTCGAGCCCTGGTTGAAAGTGATCGATGAAACACGAACGCCGTTGTCGGGCATAATCAGTTTGCCTCTGCTATCCCAGGACTACATCAAGGAACTAAAGTCAGAGCACCAAACGGTTATCCTGGTGAGTCAGCAAGTGCCCAGTAATCTGCGCCAGTCGGTCTTTGTCGAAGGAAAGTTGGTGCTGAGTCGCCTGGTTCCAATCGCGAGCTTTTACCAGGGCGATTACGCCTCGGATGTGTTACGCGATGTTGAATCAACGCAACGTTACCTGATCAGTCAACGTATCGTTGAACGTTCGGAAACTGTTGCGGTTCATGTCCTGGCCAACAAGCGACATTTCGATAAATTAATGATGCGCTGTGAACAGGAAAGTTATTTCGATTTCAAGATTTACGAAATCAACGAGTTGCTAAAACGCGAAAATATCGATGTTCAGGACGAGCAGGATTTCAGTTCAGGACTCTACTGCTACCTCGCCACCAGGAAACTGGTGCTCAATCATTATGCCCGGCCATCTGAACGCCGATATTTCCAGCACCATAGAGCCGGGCTTGCGCTCAAGATAGCAAGTTTTGCCTTGATCACGATCGGTGTCGGAATGGCGATGTCCGGCGCGGTGAAGGGCTGGCTATATAACAGCACAATTGTGCAGACGCAATTGATGGAGCAAAAGTACAGGGCAAAGTTCAACCAGCTCAGCGAGACTCGTATCGACTCGTCAACCTCGACCGCGAAAATGCAGCACATTGTAAAAACAGTCGATACGATTGAAGAAAAATACCTGCTGGACCCGGAAGAAATGTTTGCATTGATCAGCAATGACCTGAGTATTTTTCCGGATATCCGCGTTAAAAAGATCGACTGGTTTGTGTCCAATATTTCAGATAGCGAGGATGCCTCGGAGGTAATTTGGGGCAAAAACACGAAAAAACGCTCCAGGAAAAAAACAAAGGATAAAAAAGCGAAGGCTAAACCCAAAAAGGGTTATTTTGAAATAGCTTATGTTGAAGCTGAATTTAAAAAATTTGACGGTGACTACCGTTATGCACTGAGCGCCGTGGATGATCTTGGGAAAGCGATGACTGACTCGGGAAATTATTACTCTGTTGAAATTACCAAGCGACCGCTCGATATTGAATCTGATAACAAGTTGACAGGGGATGTCAGCGTGGGTCGAGGCACCAGGCTTTTGAGGGCTGAAATTGGATTTCGCCTGGTTCGGGAGGTGATTTTAAAATGATTAACATCGACTGGCACTATTTGATGCGGCCGATGATTATACTTGGCATCGCAATATTGATTGCCGCGGCGCTCATCTTGATAGGCTATGAATATGAAAAAGCCCAGCAGGAAGACTACCAGGAGTCGCTATCTACGCTGCGCTCCACCCATCGCCTATATCGCAGTATCGTCAATGATATCGATTTGCTTGAACAGTATCGAAATCTTTATAACGGCTACAAGAAGTCCGGATTGGTTGGTAAGGAGCGCCGTTTGAGCTGGGTCGAAAGCCTGGAGGCAACCAACCAGGCGCTCAGGTTGCCAAAATTGGCTTATAACCTCGAGCCCCAGGAAGATTTCGAAAGGCCCAAGCTTATCGAAAGAAGTGGCGTATCGGTCATGAGTTCGTCGATGGAATTAACCCTTAGCCTGCTGCACGAAGAAGATTTATTTACGTTACTGAAGGGCTTGCGGTTATCGATTAAAAACCTGTTCACAGTCGATAGCTGTTCGTTGAGTCGACAAGGGTTAGTAGATGAATCGTTAAAAACAAAATCGGCGAACCTGCAAGCAAAATGTACGATTCGCTGGGTGTCGATTGATGAAAAGTAGCCAGAAAAAAATGAGAGTCCCGATTATTCCGGCGGTAATAATAGTTTGCATAGCAGGCTCATTCCAGCAGGTGCAGCCGGCGGAACTTGCGACGCTGTTCACAACGCCCCAGGAACGCGAGCTTATCAACTCGAATCGCTACAAGTCTGAAGAAATCACCCAGGTGCAATCGACACAAGTCAATGACGAGACGCAACCGATACAGCTACTGCTCCAGGAGGAGGTTACCTGGGAATACCGGATTTCCGGGATAACGCTTTCGATGGATGGCCCGCACACCGTGTGGATAAACAGCAGGGCCTATGAAGACGGGGAGCAACTCGAGGACAGCAGTAAAATCAAGGTTTTGGCTGGCGATGAAATTAAAGTCAGAATTACCGCTCCGGACGGCAAGCAATACTACGCCACCAGCGGGGACACCCTGGAAGTCACTTACCTGGCAGCCGTTGAAAACTAGGCATGAATCGGAGCATCGGCAAGAGTCAGTCCGGCTATATACTGATATTCCTCGTTTTATTTATGATGGGGATCGGTGGCGTGGTTATCGCGGGTTTCACCCAGGGCGTTAAAAAAGCAGCTGAGCATGAGCGTTTTTTACACAATAAACGCGTTTTAAATGAAGCCAAGCAGGCGCTATTGATGTACGCCTACCGAAAACCGGAAATCGCTTTGGCGTTTAACGGTACGATTCGAGGGCCGGGCCGATTACCCTGCCCCGATACCAACGATTCGGGTACCCCCAACAATCTTGGGAACTGTACTAATGCCGGCATTGCTCAGGTCGGTCGTTTCCCGTGGAATACACCTGGCATGCAATTTTATGATGCAAGAGATGCCAGCAATGAGCGGCTCTGGTACGCGGTCTCGGGAAATTTTGCCAATCCCGATCTGGAGGTGATTAATTCCGACACTCCCGGCACGATTACAATTCATGACCAGACCGGAGCGGTGCTATACAATGGTGCGGTCGCGGGCGTCGCCGCGGTCATCATCGCGCCGGGCCTTGCAATCAGCCGGGGCGGTGTCGCGCAAAATCGCCAGACTGCGGCGCAACAACTGGATCCCACCAATTATCTCGATTTGTTCGGTGCGCTGGATAATTCCGATTTCATCAATTCGAATGCCGCGGATGGATTCGTCCTCGGCCCGGTCGATAACCTGGCAGCTGGCACGATCATCGTCAATGATCAAGTGATCCTGGTAACTGCCGAAGAAGTGATTGCAGTTGCCGAGAAGGCGGCCTTGCAAGCCTACCAAACAGCAATCAATGACTATAACGCTAATATTGGAATCGATGCCTATCCCTGGCTGGACGATTATGCGACGCTCCCCACCCCCACGTGGGTCTTTGATGCCGATGTGGGGACCCGCCTGGGCCGCGTGCCGTCGATTTTTGCAAACTATTTCGATAATGATCTTTCGGGTCAACTGAGCCAGCCGATCCTGTCGGATTTGAAGTTGCAAATTAACCTGGGGATAAACGGCTTCCCCGTCCCGAGCCTGGTGCCCGACGTGATCAGCGCCGGTGCGTCTATTGTTTTCAACGACCCATTACCAATAAACAATGGCGATCTGACGATTACCCCGGCCGTGCCCGGCGCAGGGGAGGTGCATTATTATTGGGACGAAGAACTTGCGCCCGATGGCTGGCAAGAGTGCCTGCCCTTGGTCACTTTCGACGAGAATGACTGTCGCCAGGCCGAAACCTTTCCAGGCTCGGGCGTCTGTACCGGTATCCCTGACGGTACGCTCGGTGCCAATCAATGTGCAACCCAGGTGGTGCGCATCACTTATACCAACACCCTGGCGGCAGGCGTGCCCTTTACCAGGCCTTATACAGATAATGCTGGATCAGATCCGACGTATCAGGATCCAACCGCGGGTGATCACGCCTACATTTTCTTTGAATATGCTGACGCAACGCCAGATTCTATCGATGTGACCTACTTCTTCGATAATTTTTTCCTCAATAACCTCGATAATGTTTTAAGTGGTGATGTCAATTATTCGCTCGGCGTCCGCTATTATCCGGAACTGCCAGCATGGGCCCTGGACCCGGCGCTGACCCCGAGTGGCAATGACTGGCATGACTCGATCCAGGTGGCCTATGCCGCGGGTTTTCAACCCGGTGCGGCCGCGGCCTGCACACCGGGCGCGGCTCCGCCTGTGAATTGTCTGACGGTTACGAATGCCGGTGGTATTGCCAATGATAAAAGTGCGGTGTTGACGCTTGCTTCCGAGCATAACTTTATTGACGAAGCTTTAGATGGATTCCTCGATGATCTACCCGATATATTTGATCCGGAAAATGCTAATGCTGACGATACTTTTAATGCCTGGGCATTGACGAATAACGACAAGGTTTTGGTAATCAGGTAAAAATAACATGCGCACAACTTCACCATCCGAATCAGGTTTTACCCTCGTCGAAATCGCAATTGTACTGCTGATTATTGGTGTTTTACTGGGCTATACCGTGGCGTTGTTCCCGGTACAACAGGATTTGAAAAAATATCGCGAGGTCGAACAGGAGATGGACCAGATAATAGGGGCCATTGTTGGCTTTGCGCAGGTGAATGGTCGCCTGCCTTGCCCGGCAATCCCGACCTCGGCTGGCGCCGAAGACGATGGCGGTACCCCCAATTGCAATAATTACGGTGGTTTCGTGCCGGTGAATGCGCTGGGCCTGACCGGCCGGCTCAATGCGGATTCGTTAATGCTGGATCCCTGGGGTAATCCTTACCGGTATTACGTTACCGATAATGACTTTAATGGCGGTGGTGTATCAGACTTTGTCAATGGGGGTGAAATGCGTATCGTTGGCCTGGTTGACTCGGCACCCGCCGATGGCTATACCGATCTCGACGGGCGTTACCTGATCTGCGATGGCGCCGGAACAAACACTGATGGCACGGATGACGAATGTGATGGGGCAGGTATCGTGTTTGGGCGTCCCGATGCGTCCCCTCCAGCCCTCTATGGAGGCGCGCCTTTCGTGCTGGTATCCCATGGCAAGAACTGGAATCTTGCCGCAGCGGCTGGGGATGAACTAGAAAATTTGGGTGCGACTTTAACCACTGCCTTTGTTCCGGTTATACCAAATGGACCAACGGGAAGGCCGTATCTGCTAAAAGATGTCAGTAATAACGAAACCAATTTTGTGCGCAGAATCACCGGGTTTGCCGATGATTTTGACGATGTCGTCAAGTGGGGCTCTCCGAATTTACTCTTTTCCAAAATGATCGAGGCCGGACAACTCCCCTAAATCAGGCCATCCCGGGCAAGCATAGCGCGACCCGGGATCCGTTCTGGCGGAAACCTGGTGTTTCGATATTGCGACCGCGTAAATGGATGCTGACCAGGTTGCTGACATTACGGATCGATTAATCCGCCAGTTGCTGGAACAAATTAAAGCAGACCCGCCCGGGTTCATTCTGGCTCAGCTCGAGTTCGTAGTTAAACGCAAGCGCCATGATCGCCGCCTGGTAAAGCCCGATGCCCATGCCGCTGCCAGAAGAGACCGGTTGCTTAAAAAGGGTTTCCTCTATCTCTGCCTCGATCGCGTCGCCATTGTCACACACTGAGAGCACGACAATATTTTCGCTGCTCAACAGGCGCACATCGATTTGATTCACCGATGGTTTCTTCAGCGCGTTGTTGAGCAGGTTTTCGATTACGCTGTCGAACAAATCAACCGGTAAATTAATATTGTTCTCGATGTCGCTATGGAATTGCAGGCGTTTATTCGAACGGTATTGCTTGCGGGTACGCTCGAGCCAGTGTTTGCAATCCACCAGCACAATCTGCGTATTAAGTGCCGGTGCCTTGAGTTTATTCAGTGTGCTTTCGAGGCGTGTACCGATTTGATTTAAATTGGCCTGTAACAGACTCCGCGATTCTGTAGTGTCATGGTCCGTGTCCAGAATACTGAGCGAGGCCCTGATCGACTGTAGAATATTTTTTATATCATGCGTAAGTCGGGCACCGGTGTGATGGATCGTCGCAAAGTGCTCCTGCGCGCGAATTTTCTCCTGGTTGAGCTTGGCCAGGTAAAACTGGTAGGCCATGCGAATCAATAATATCGTGTGTTGCTCCAGCGCCGCCCCCGGGTTTGATTTGAAATACAATACCACTGTCAAATCGTCGGCCGGCTGATGCTCGAGGCGGGTGCCGGCCATATCGCCGGCCTGGATTTTCTGGTTCTTAAAATTCCATTCAATCGCGTTTAGCCAGTCATTCGCGACCAGGTGGTCGCAGGTAGCTTCAAGATATTCCGCCGGACTCAGGTAGGGTTCCTCGATCAGTGTCGTCAGGGTATTGATCCAGGTCTCAAACGGCCCGCCAATGGTCATCGCATACCGATTCCATAGTACGCCAATGCCGGAGTAGCCAACCCCCGGGTTCCAGAACCAGCTTATGCCGATGGTCAATGTCGAAACGATGAATACGGTTAACAGTAACCCATCGATATAGTCGACGCCGTATAACAGGTTGATAACGATGCCGCCGAGCAGCACGATGAAGATCAACGTTGCCGCGAGCAATCCGTGCATCAGGTCGACCTGGCTGCGCTGCTGCTTTTGCTCATCGGGATTGGGCGCAAAATAAAACAGCAGTATCGGGACCAGGATGATGGTCTGCATATATTCGCTGAATAACGCTGGCAGTTCGATTTGCCTGAAGGTATCCGGCACCAGCCCGACCACCATTTCCAGAATGATGATTAGCAATGCCAAAAGGTCGAAGGATCGGAACGAACTCTGGATGAGTAGTCGACTGCCGATTAGGCCGGAAAGAATCAAGCCAAAGAAAACCAGTGATTCCTTAGGAAAGTAAAACGTGATAGCGGTGAAAAAAACGGCGATAAATACCACCGGCCACCGACCGACTTTTGCCTCTTTACTCCACAGAGGTTGCCAGAGCAGAAATAGGCCATACAATATGAACGACAGCGCAAACTTTAGCCGGGGTTCATCGACGAGCCAGATCAAAACGTGGTAAGTCAGCAGCGTGGATGCCAGGATTTGCTGCCCGAATTGCAGTAGGGAATTTATTCTAATCAAGGTGCCCGAAACTCGAATGTTCACTCAAACTATATCACTGTTTAGATACCTGATGCTGGGAATTCTAAGCCGACGCTTGTTGGTATGGGTGTTGGTGCTCGCGCTGCTCACGATGCTGGCGGGTAGTTTTTTCAGCGAACTCGCAATTATCAACGGCAAGGCGATCGTGGTTGCGCTGGTGGCCGATTTTTTGCGCTATAGCCTCGGGCTTTTCGCCTTGCTGCTGATAACCACCAGTGTCGCCGAGGACTATGAATTCAAGCAATTTGAGCGCCTGCTGACGATGCCGCTCTCGCGCTGGCAGTATATCGTCGCGCAGGTGCTGGTGATCGCGAGCCTGTGCCTGTTGCTGGTGCTGCCGGTGTTGCTAGTGATATCTTTCTACGGTGATTGGCAGGTGGGTCTTTACTGGGCCTCGGCGCTCTGGCTGGAAATCTTTCTGCTCGGCTTGCTGGGATTGCTGGCAATACTGAGTCTCGAAAAAATCCCGCTCGCGGTCTGTTTTTCGCTTGCGGTTTACCTGCTGGCGAAGTTGTCGGGACTGATATCACAAATGCTTGCAGAATCGGTCAGGTTATCGGATGGCAGTCTCACCAGTCGATTCGTGGATTTTATTTTCGGCGCAATTTTATACCTGGTTCCCGGCCTGGAGACATTTGCCGAAAACGATGTGTTTTTTGGCAACGTCAATTTAATCGAAACTATTTCAGTTCAGTTTTCTTCAACCCTGATCTACGCCTTATTTTTAATTGCGGTATGCCTGGTCGATTTTTATCGCAAGGAGTTTAACCTCTAGATGCGTCGCGCGGAGCGCCCACTACTGCAATTGCCGGTGCCTTTGATAGGGGGATTTATGCTGGTTTTATTGAGCCAACTGCTGTTCCATCACTATAGTCAGGTGTCGCGCGAGTTTCGTTACCAGCCGCTTTCGAATCCGCTACAGGCCTCGACTTACCAGGGTATCGCGATGGGGTCGGAAAAGTTACTGGGTTACCTGCTTGCCATCCGCCTGCAACTGCACGACAGCCAGGCTGGCCAATATTTCAGCTATAACCGAATCGATTACGCATTGTTGGTGGAATGGCTCGAACAGATAACCCGCGTCAACCCGGTCTCGGAATACCAGATGCTGTTGGCGTCACGCGTCTACAGCCAGACTCGCGACAAGAACCGCGTGCGATTAATACTCGGTTTTATCGAGCGAAATTTCGACCACGCTCCACAACTGCACTGGCGACGCCTGGCGGAGGCAAGCGTGATCGCCAAGCATAAAGTAGGGGACTTGAAACTGGCCTTGCGCCTGGCGGAGAAGCTGGCGCTGCAGCCGGCCAGCACGGTGATGCCGCAATGGGCGCGCGATATCCGATTCCTGTTGCTCGCCGAATTGAATGAACTGGAATCCGCGATTGCAATTATCGAGGCAATGCTGCAGTCGAAAGCGGTAATTGATCCGGATGAAAAGCGATTTTTAGAGGAAAAGTTGTTGAAATTCCAACAAGAATTGATCGAATCCCGACAGTCTATTAAAAACTAGCACCGTTGGTTTGTTAATTTTCCAAGAAATACAATAACTTACATAAACTGGCACGTTAAATGCTTAGTATTATACAGACATAACTTAAGTATTTTGGAGATCCAGATGCAACTATCAAAACAGAAAGGATTCACGCTGGTCGAAATCGCGATCGTACTGGTCATCGTGGGGCTGCTGATCGGCGGCGTATTGAAAGGCCAGGAAATGATTACCAATGCAAAACTCAAGCGAATTGAAAGTGACAACGCGGGCTTACAGGCGGCAATATTCTCTTATCAAGATCGCTACTTGCAGTTACCCGGGGATGATGATGGCGCCAATGCCCGGTTCGATTCTGCTCCTCTTGACGGAGATGGAGATGGAACGATTACAGGCGTTTGGCATGTACCTGTCGCTGGCACCGAAACAGGTGTTTTCTGGTCGCACCTGCGGTCATCTGGACTGGTGAATGGTGATCCGTTAGACGAAGACCCGCAGCAAAATGCTTATGGTGGTAAGGTCGGGATTCACTTCGGTGGGCTGGGAATAGATGGCCATGTCTCTATATTTGGTCAATTAGAAGGAAGCGTTGTCAAGGTACTCGAAGCCAGGCTGGATGATGGTGCTGGTGACACCGGACGCATCCGAGCGGCGAATTCTGATATAGCGGCTGATATTGATGTTACCGTTGCAAGCGCTATTGATCCTCTCGTAGATACAGATCTATATGATGTGGTGTTTCGCTTCTAGAAGTTCGACTTGTTAATACCCCGGGCCTGCGTTTATTCTCGCAGGCCTTTTTTTTGGCAATATAAAAAGAGGTTAAAAAGGGTCGGGGTGTTAAAATCAGCCGCGAAAATTGGCCATGTATCTGGCCCAAAGGATAGCGGGTTTTCGCTTGAATGAGATTGGTGAATTTTTCGGATTAAAAGGGTATGGTGGGGTATCTAGTGCAATTCACATGGTAAAACAGGCCTTGGAACAAGACGTGGAGTTAAGGGAAATAGCAAGTAGCATTATAAATAGACTTGACCCTAGTCGCGATGAATAACGCAGTTTCTCTGACCAACCTTTCTTATTCCGTTTCTGGCCTTGATATCCTGAAAGCGTTGGCGATTGAAATCCCCACGCATAGTTATTTCGCGATCGCAGGGATCAACGGTGCCGGCAAGTCGACTCTAATAAAATTAATTCTTGATTTGATTCGACCGTTGCCAGGCGGCGAAATCAAAATATTCGACACCAATAATCGAGACCCGGGCTGTCGCGATCAGCTTGCTTATTTGCCGGAAAAGTTTGATGTCAAAAAAAATATCACGGGCCAGCAGTATCTCGAATTTATCGCAGCGGTTTATCATCTGAATCTCGGGAAACAGAAATTTATCGAACTGGCAGAGAGACTCGATTTCCCGCCCGACCGGCTTAACTCCAGGGTGGGTAGTTATTCCAAGGGAATGGTGCAGAAGCTGGGGTTGGTGAGCTGTTTCATGCTCGAACGACAATTGCTGATTCTCGATGAGCCGTTAAGCGGACTCGACCCGCGTGCGCGTTTCCATTTCAAGGAATTGATGAAGGAAGAAAAAGTTGCCGGGCGTACTGTACTATACAGCACGCATTTGCTTGCCGATGCCGAGGATCTTTGTGACCAGTTCGGCATTCTGCACGACAATGAAATGAAGTACCAGGGTACCCCCGCCGACTGCATGCAACGCTACCAGGCCGAAACGCTGGAACAGGCCTACATGAAGTGCATTTCTGAATAGGATCGTAGTCGTCATATCGCCTTAGCCGGGTCATACCCGCGCAACGAGAATCTTACGACAATGTCATAGTTGCGAGATCCCGATACGTCGGACCGCCGCTTTCGCGGGGATGACTTTAATTGCGCCGGGATGACTTTATTTCGCGGGGATGACTTTATTAAAATCACCCCGGATATTCACGCTGACTATCCTTGTTCTGGTAATCGGGGCGTGGCGCGAATAGATTCCGGCACGAAGGTCGGAATGACGGAATTAACTTAACTCCTTCAATTTGCGGGTCAGGGTATTCCTGCCCCAACCAAGCAGCCGGGCCGCATCCTGTTTTCGTCCGCGCGTAGCTTCCAGCGCGCAATCCAGCAGGGTCTTTTCGAAGGTCCTGGCGGCATTTTTGAGAATGTCGGTTTCTCCCTGTGACAGTTGCTGCTTAGCCCACAGGCGTAGTTGCGCCTGCCAGTCACCAATTTCATCTGGAAACCGAGGCAAATCGGCACCGGTTTCAAGCATGGGCTCACAGGCACGGGCTACCAGTTCAAGCGCGTCATCGATATCGAAAGGTTTGGGCAGGTATTCAAAAGCGCCCTCCTGGAACGCCTGCACCGTGGTATCGAGGTCGGTATAGGCCGTCATCACGATGATTGGCGTTTGCGGCGATATGTTCTTTATCTGTTTGAGCAGCTCGAAACCGTTAATCCCGGGCATGCGCACATCGGTGATGATCAGGCGGGGAAGCGCCTCGGGTTCGGTGCGTTTGAAAGTGGCGAGCGCAACCGAGCCGGATTCGAAGGCGGATACCTGGTAGCCATTATTGGACAGGGTCTTTTCCAGTACCCAACGCATTGATTGATCATCATCGATGATCCAGATTTTAAGGGGTGCAATGTTAGTCGCTAGATTCATGTCTTTTCCAGGGGCAGAATGGTACTAAAGGTGGTTCCGCAGTCAGAACTGTGCAGGTGAATGGTGCCCCCGTGCCGGGAGATTATTTCCTGCGCAATCGGCAGGCCGAGGCCACTGCCTTCGGGCTTGTCAGTAATCATTGGCAGAAAAATAGCCTCGCCCAAATCATGTGGAATACCCCGGCCGCTGTCGGTAATGTCGACCTGTACTACCAGCGGATGGGTGATCTGACCGATAGTGAACTGTCGACCCACGCGAGTCTTGAAGGTGATTTCACCGCTTCCCTCGATCGCCTGTACCGCGTTTCGAGCGATATTCAGGAAAGCCTGGATCAGCATGTCGCGATCTGCCATGATTTCCGGAATACTGGGGTCATAGTCACGTCTTATTATTATGCGATCAGGCTCGGCCGCCAGAATGATCTTGCGGATATGTTCCAGCACCTCGAGTATGTTGCTTTCCGCGCGCTGCATTCTGCTTCCGGGCACGAGCATCTTGCTGGTCAGGGATTGCAGGCGGTCAACTTCGCTGATGATTACCTCGGTATACTCGGTCCACTCGGGACGGTCGAGCGCTCGTTGTAGCAACTGCGCTGCGCCTCGAATACCGCCTAACGGATTATTGATTTCATGCGCGAGTCCACGCGCGAGCTGCTGAGTGGCCTGCTGTTGCAATTGATTGAGCTCATCCTGCGCAAACTGGGCCTGGTGTTCAAACTGGCGAATCTCCAACACGAGCTCGTCATCAGGTGTCTGTCCATCGAGCGGGTAAATGCTGTAGTCGGCAATAACTGCCCTGCCGTCGGCAAGCGTAATGACCGCTTCGTGCTCGGTGAATGCTACCGAATCGAGGGTCAGTTTCGAGAGTATGCTGGAAGGTTCCACCTGGCTCAGCAAGCTGTCGAATCGGCGCCCGACCAGGTTCGACGCGCTGCTTTCGAACAATGCCTCGCCGGCCGAGTTGGCGTAGGTGATGCAGCGTTCGCTATCGAGGCAAAGGATCGACGAATTAAGCGTATCCAGGATACGAAAACCGGTGTCAGCGGACGGGTCCAGTTTTAGGTTTGGCTGCGACATTTAAATTATGCTGGTTCGAGTCATGCTTGCGCTGTTGCAGACAAAAAAGGCCCCGTGAGGGGCCTTTTGTCGATCGTGCAAGCGATTGCCTAGCAGCTGTAGTAAAGGTCGAACTCGATAGGGTTGGTCGCCAGGCGCAGGCGATCAACTTCCTCGTTTTTGAGGGCGATATAACCGTCGATGACATCATCGGTGAACACCCCGCCAGCTTTCAAAAATTCACGATCCTGGTCGAGCGCTTCGAGGGCCTGGTCGAGAGAAAACGCAACCTGCGGAATTTCGGCCTCTTCCTCGGGTGGTAAGTCATAGAGATCCTTGTCCATTGCTTCACCTGGATGAATCTGGTTGTTGATGCCATCGAGGCCGGCCATCATCAGCGCGGCGAACGCGAGGTAAGGATTGGCGGTCGAATCCGGGAAGCGTACCTCGATGCGGCGGCCTTTCGGGTTACTGACGTAAGGGATACGAATCGAGGCGGAACGGTTGCGCGCCGAGTAGGCGAGCATGACCGGGGCTTCGAAGCCCGGCACCAGGCGTTTGTAGCTATTGGTAGCGCCGTTTGCAAAGGCATTGATGGCACGCGCGTGCTTGATCACCCCGCCGATATAGAACAGTGCGGTGTCCGACAGGCCACCGTAGCCTTCGCCGGAAAACAGGTTAACCCCGTCTTTGACGAGCGACATGTGCACGTGCATGCCGTTACCGTTGTCACCCACCAGTGGCTTCGGCATGAAGGTAGCGGTTTTACCATAGCTGTGCGCAACGTTATGCACGCAGTATTTCAAGACCTGGACTTCGTCGGCCTTGCGCACCAGGGTATTGAATTCAACCCCGATTTCACACTGACCCGCGGTTGCCACCTCGTGGTGGTGAACTTCGACCTTGAGGTTCATTTCTTCCATTGCCAGGCACATCGCCGAACGAATGTCATGCAAGGAGTCAACTGGCGGTACCGGGAAATACCCACCCTTGACGCCGGGTCGGTGACCGATGTTGCCGTCTTCGTACATTTTGATCGAACTCCAGGCCGCTTCTTCGGACTCGATCTGGTAGGAGCAATGCCCCATTTCGGTCGACCACTTGACGTCGTCAAAAACGAAAAATTCGTTTTCCGGGCCGAAA
>Ga0265309_10000469_pt1 | contig 16289 bp, 13 predicted proteins | sample Helome_FD_192492 | JGI IMG/M metagenome (GOLD analysis project Ga0265309, IMG submission 192492) | Marine sediment microbial communities from subtidal zone of North Sea - Hel_20160524 (Illumina Assembly) | ecosystem: Environmental > Aquatic > Marine > Subtidal zone > Sediment ...
TTTCGTCCTGGCGCCTCGCAGAAATAAAGGCCGGCATGCCCGCAATTTATCCTCAAACCGCGGAACAATTCGTCTTGCAGATGGCCAATCTCGGTGTACTGGATGCTGTCAGTTTCAAAAAGGGTTGTTATCCCGGACAGGAAATAGTCGCCCGCATGCAATACCTGGGGAAGCTGAAGCGACGCATGTTTCTGGCCCGGCTTGAAACCAATAGCCTGCCGTTACCAGGTGACGAGTTGGTTAGCGTGGGCAAAACTGAAATCGACGGTAGCGGTCAGGTAGTCGATGCCGAGTTTGATCAGGATGGCGTCTGCTACTGCCTTTACATCGCGCAGATCAGCAAAGCAACTGCCGGCAATCTGCAGTTGTTGAAACAACCACAGACCACTATTGAAAACCTGGATCTACCCTATTCACTCGATGATTAATCGGCTTCTGGCAGCGAAAATAAAAATGGCATCTATACTCGGGGTAACAAGATTTAACTTCTCGAGAGTCCATGAGTATCACACCCGAATCTATTATCGATGATCTGGAAAATGACCGCCTGCCGCTCCCCACTTTGCCCGAGGTCGCGATCCGGGTTCGCGAAACTGCCGACGATGAAAATGCTTCGATAACCGATGTCGCCAGGATTATCGAGACCGATGCATCGCTTTCGGCGCGCATTGTTCAGGTAGGCAATTCGGCACTCTATCGAGGTATTAATCCAGCAGAAACCGTGCAGGCTGCGGCCATGCGCATGGGGCTGAACACGGTTCGCAGTCTGGCGACCAGCCTGGTAATGAAGCAACTTTTCCAGGCCACCCATCCGGTCGTGGATTTTTATCTGCGCAAGGCCTGGAAACAGAGCACCGACGTCGCCGCCTTAAGCGCACTGATTGCGAAAACTTCGACCAGCCTGAAATCCGATAGCGCCCTGCTGGCGGGTTTAACCCATTCTATAGGTCTCTCCCCTATCCTGGTTAAAGCAGAATCTGATCCCGCCTTACTCAACAACGCTCAGGAACTGGAAAAATTGCTCTACGACCTGTACCCGGTGGTGGGCGGCCGGATACTGCAGATGTGGGGTTTTAGTGACGCCCTGATAAAGGTACCGGCCGAGCATCTGAACATTGATCGCGATAGCGATAGTGGTAAAGCTGACTATGTCGACATAGTCCAGGTCGCGCTGCTGCAAACGCTGGACGATGAGAACCATCCACTAGCCGGAGTCGATCAGAGCCGGGTATCCGCGCTAGACCGCCTGGGTATGCGTGATAGTATTGAAGAAATCAGTATGACCGGTGGCGTTATCGAGGTCGAGGAAATCAGGGACGCAATTCTTTAAGCGGCTTCAATCTCTCGCAACATCGCCTCGGGATGAGTGTAATTTAAACCAATATGGCGCAACCCGTCCGTCTTCAGCACAACCATGCTTGGAAAGCTGTCGATTCCCATTTCTCTCGTGGCCTGAATTTCTGCACTTAACTTCTCCTGAGTAGAATCGGCTACCAGGCTTGCAGAAAATTGTTCGCTATCGAGGCCGATATCTGCCGCCAATTCAATCAGCGTACTATTATCGGAAGGATTTTTTGCTTCGAGATAGTAGGCCCGCTGAATCCTCGCGGTCATCTTTGCGTCATACTCGTCGCCCTGCTCCCGGGCCGCAATCACGGCTCGATTTGCCGGGTAGGTCGAGCGGCGTGGTGAACATTTCTCCCAAAACTCGAAATTGAATTTTGTGCCCGGTATGGTTTGTTCGATCCGATGCCAGGCTTGCTGCAACATTGAGCGCATTGCTGCGGGCATCGGTGCATCAGAATCGGGTGCCAGGCCACCGACCATGCGCCTGATCTGCATCTTTCCCGCGACGGCCTCGAATATTTTCCGGCGTGTGGGTTCAAAGCCCCAACACCAGCTACACATGGGATCATGGATGTAAATCAAGGTATCTTGCATTGCTTTCAGCCCTGGTTAGCAGGTAGATGTTGCATTATGCTCAAACCGGATTCAATATTCATACAGACTTATATCCGATTAGCCAGGTGACCCGCACCAGGCTTACCGTTTCTCCGGTCTGATCTTTCAACTGCGCCTCTACCGCGCAGGGAGTGTTGTCAGCGAGCGGCTCGGGTAGCTCAAATTCAGCGGTCGCGGTTAGCTTGCCGCGTGCTTTTTTAAGGTAATCGGCATTGATGCTTAGCACGATGCCGCGCATGTTAGCAGAAATTGTCGATAGCAGCGCAAGACCGGTGGCGATTTCACCGAGATTGAGTAACGCGATCGCATGAATCGAATGCAGATGATTGCGCACCCGACGTCGGTCCTTCAGGCTGACCCGGGCATACCCCGGTTTAATCTCTTCGACCAGCGCACCAATCGAACTGCTATACGGCGCCATCCAGCCCAGCCCGAGACTGAATATTTTTCGACCCGCCGGCAGGGGTGAGAGACGATACCACCAGGTAAGAATCGCGCCCTGTTCTGCGTTTGATTTGATCTGTGTCATCGAAACTGAAGGCTGGCTTGTGCGGCCCGGTATTATGCGCTATTAATGCACTTATGGATATTAAGGACCGAGAAAAGCTGATTGAAGCCTTCGACCATATGGTTGATAACGTGAGTGAGGCAATACACAACGCCGAGGAAGCTCTCGCGCCGACAGTCGATGAAATGGTGCACAATGCGCAGCAACTGGCACGTGAACTATTTGTGCTTACCCAGGAGGAAGCCGAGAGCCTGGGAGAGACTTTGAAACGCGATATGCATAAGGCCAACAAGACGCTGAATCAACAGCGTAAGGAATTAAAAGACTGGCTGAGTTTCGACCTGACCCTGGTAGAAGATCGTTTCATCGATATGATTGCGCGTTCGGCGGATAAAGCCTGGCTCGATTTCCGGTCTTTCGAAAGTGAAAATCACCAGGCCAGTGTTTATCGTAGCGGCGAGGTCTGCAATGCTGGCAGGTTCAGTTGCAGCAACTGTGACAATAGTCTGGATTTATCCAGAACCGGTCAGATTCCACACTGCCCGGTCTGCGACCATACCGAGTTTTACCGGGTCGTCGGCTAATCCTCACTAGATAAGATATCTCATTCTCAGGAGTACTAACTCCCGGCGGCAATCAGGCTGGCGTTACCACCTGCAGCGGTGGTGTCGATACATAAATGCCGTTCCATTATCAGGCGGTCGACCGCGTCGATTTCGCAAACCAGCGGAATTAGCTTCCCTTCCCGGTCGGCCAAAGCTATTCGATAAGCGCTCAATTGATCCTGTTGTGCTTGCGACATCACTGCGTCAATTGCTTTGATTTCACGCAGTGTATCGGCCTCGACATAGCCATTCAGGCCGGTCGCTGGCAGACCGGCGCGCTGTAAAAGTTCGCCCAGTTGATCGGCCTGGTTGGCAACGATTACCACGGAATTCTGTTGTGCTAACGCCGATATCGCCTGTACCAGGGCATTGTCACGGCCCGGGCCCAGACACAAAACCACCCCCCGGGGGTGAGCCGATAACTGGTTGGTTTCACCAGTCGGGCCGGGCATGGTTTCGACTCCGATAACGGATTGGAAGGTATGATTCAGGCCCGCATCGCGCGCCAGCTGCAATAGTTTTTCGAGATCTATCTGGTCACGATCTGCCCTGGAATCAGTAATGCTCGAGATCAGGTCCTGCAAGGTCGCAACAGCCACCGGTCGGTTGTCTTCGCTGTCGTACTGCAGTAATGGCGCAGCGCAGAAACGCCGCAAGTACCATGGTCCACCGGCCTTCGGACCGGTGCCTGACAAGCCTTCGCCGCCAAACGGCTGGGTGCCGACCACCGCTCCAATCTGGTTTCGGTTCACGTATATGTTGCCTGCCCTGATGCGCCTGACCACCTGCTCGACCCGAGAATCGACCCGGGTGTGAATGCCAAAGGTCAAGCCATAACCCTGCCTGTTTATCGAGTCGACCACCGCGTCAATTTCGTTAGCGTTAAAACGAGCCACATGCAATACCGGCCCGAATATCTCTTCCTCCAGTTGTTCGATGCCATCGAGTGCGATCACGGTCGGTGCGACGAACAGGCCCTGTTGCGGTACTTCCAGGGACTTGAGTACACGGCCATCGGCTGCCATGCGTTGGCAGTGAGAGGTTATTTTCTGCCTGGACGGCTGGTCGATAACCGGCCCGACATCGGTAGCCAGATACCAGGGATTTGCCAGCCTGAGCTCATCCATTGCGCCGAACAACATCTGCAGGATTTTATCCGCTACATCCTCCTGCAGGTAAAGCATGCGTAACGCCGAGCAGCGTTGACCGGCACTTTGAAAAGCCGAGGCGAGTACGTCGCGAACAACCTGTTCGGGGAGCGCTGTGGAATCGACAATCATCGCATTCAGCCCACCGGTCTCGGCAATCAATGGCGCCTGTACCGGCAGATGCCGGGCCATATTCCGATTTATATGCATTGCGGTAGCGGTGGAACCGGTAAAACAGATACCCGCAATTCGAGAATCGGCACTTAATGCCGCACCGACAACCGCCCCGCTGCCGGGTAGGAGCTGCAAGCTTGCCTGGGGAATGCCAGCCTGGTGCATCAATCTGCAGGCGAACGCAGCGATCAGGCTGGTTTGCTCGGCCGGTTTAGCGATGACACAGTTCCCGGCCGCGAGCGCGGCAAAAATCTGGCCACTGAAAATAGCCAGTGGAAAATTCCACGGAGAAATGCAGACGATGACACCACGCGCTTCGAGGTCGCCAGCCAATGACTCGGCCTGGTTTGCGTAATAGCGTGCAAAATCAACCGCTTCGCGTACTTCGCCGATCGCATCCAGCCAGGTTTTACCTGCTTCACGGGCCAGCAAGGCGAACATTTCAGGAGCGTTTTGTTCGTACAGGTCGGCGATACGTTGCAGACATTCGGCGCGGCTTTTAACGGCAGACCCAGACCAGTCCGCAAAGCCGTTGACCGCGTGCTCTATTGACGCCATCACTGTTTCGATATCGGCATCGAATACCTCGCCGACAATATCTTCAGCATCGGCTGGATTAATAATCTCACGCCGGATAGTTGCACCTTCACCGGCAGCAGTTAGTGGCTGAGCCAGCCAGGTTTTTGCAATAAAGGGTTCACGTGCCTGCTCAAGTTCCTGCAGGGTTGTCAGGTCGGTGATATCCCAACCCATCGAATTACGTCTTGCAGTGCCATAGAGTTCACCCGGCATCGGGATATGAGGGTTTTGTAAATCATCCAGTTCTTCGGTTGCGGTGATTGGATCACGTGCGATCGATTCCGGGGTGATACTGGTATCGACGATCTGGTTCACAAAGGAACTATTGGCGCCATTTTCGAGTAGACGCCTGACCAGGTAGGCAAGCAGGTCCTGATGCTCGCCAACCGGAGCATAGATACGACAGCGTGCCTTATGATTGCGATGTACATGATCGTGTAGCGCCTCCCCCATGCCATGCAAACGTTGGAACTCGAAGTTATCCTGGCCATCGGCAAGATTCAGCACCGCCGCCACCGAGTGGGCATTGTGGGTCGCAAACTGCGGGTAAATCCGATCGGTCATGGACAGCAGCTTGCCAGCACAGGCAAGGTAGGATACGTCGGTGTTTACCTTACGCGTAAATACCGGGTAATCGGTGAGGCCGAGCACCTGTGCACGCTTGATTTCAGTATCCCAATAGGCGCCCTTTACCAGCCGAACCATGATTTTTCGATCGAGTCGTTGTGCCAGGGCATACAGCCAGTCGAGTACCGGTGCAGCACGTTTGCCAAACGCCTGCACCACGACACCGAAACCATCCCAGCCGCGTAATGCCGGATTGGATAGTATCATTTCAATCACATCGAGCGAGATATCCAGCCGATCCGCTTCTTCCGCATCAATGTTAAATCCCATGTTTGCAGAACAGGCCAGCATGGCCAGCGATTCCACGCGCGGCACCAGTTCGTCGATTACCCGCCGCTGTTGTCCCATTTCGTAGCGCGGATGCAATGCCGACAGTTTTACCGAAATTCCTGGATTATCGCGGCTTTCCCGATGCTTGCAGTCTTTTGCCAGGGCGTTGATCGCATCTGAATATGACAAATGATATCGTCGTGCATCAGCCTCGGTGCGGGCGGCTTCCCCGAGCATATCGTATGAATAGGTGTAACCCTGATTTTCCAGTTCCCTGGCGCGCTTGCGGGCCTTGTTGATATTGGTACCGAGGACGAAATGTCGGCCCAGTTCGCGCATTGCCTGCCCGACAGCATTGCGCACCAGCGGTTCGCCGAGACGCTTGACCAGTCCGCGCAAGGTTAAACGTAAACCACTTTCATCTTCAGGCGCTACTATTTTCCCGGTTAACAAGAGTGCCCAGGTCGAGGCATTAACCAGTGGCGATCCGGAATGACCCAGGTGTTCACCCCAGTTTCCCGGAGATATCTTGTCTTCGATCAACTCATCGATTGTTTGGGCATCCGGCACGCGCAACAGGGCCTCGGCCAGGCACATCAAAGCCACTCCTTCCCTGGTGGTGAGGCCATATTCGGCAAGAAAATTTTCCATCATGCTGGGGCTGCCGCTAGCGCGAACTTTACTCACCAGTCCTGCTGCCATGCTACTGATTGCGGCGCGTTGTTGATCTGTTACAGCCGCGCCGGCAATCAGTTCACGGATCACCCTGGATTCGTCTGCAAGATTGTAACGGCGAATCTTCTGGCGTAATTGATCGGTCGAAACGGACGGAATGACGGGTTGATCTATATGCATGTGAAGGCCTTGGAAGTAAATTTTATTTCTCTGATCAGGGCGCCTAATATAGAGTCAAAACAGTTTTGATAAAAGGTTTACAATAACCGCAAACATATAATTCAAGGATCAAGGGTATGAACAAATGGTATAGGCAGCTATTCAAATGTATCAAAGCAAATCCTGAGCTGCAGAAACTGAAGCTTAACGAGGCAACATTTTCTGAAAATTACCAGGGTGATTTTTCGGTTGAGGATGCAATTCCAGACCTTGAAGTGCTGGCAACTATAGGCATTCGAAATCGAGCCCAGGCGCGGTTGGTGAAAATTTCGCGGGATCCGAAAAATTATTCCATCAAACTGTTTACCCTCAAAGATACGATTCCGCTATCGCAGTCGATGCCGGTATTCGAATCCATGGGCTTGCAGGTGCTGATTGGCCGCCCTTATCGTATCAAGTTGGGTAATCGCAACTACTGGATCAACCATTTTACGCTGGAGCGTGGTGATGACCTTTGCGATGTCGATCCGGCAAGAATGCCCGGCTATTTCAGTGAACTATTTGAAAGCATCTGGCGCCAGCGTAGCGAAAATGACGATTTTAACCACCTGTTGTTCAGCGCCTGCATCAAGGCGGAAAATATTCAGATCCTGCGCGCCTATACCGCTTATCTGCAGCAGATCCGTTTTCCGCACAGTCGCGAATACATAATCGAAACGCTTAACACTTATCCCGATATCACCGTGCTGCTGGTAAAGGCTTTCTTGCGCAAGTTCGACCCGCAACAGACCAGCCCCGACTCCTATCTCGAACTATTTACCCAGATTGGCGATAAGCTGCATGAGATCGAATCACTGGATCACGACCTGATTTACAAACGGATGCTGAACCTGGTTGATGCAACCGTGCGTACCAATTACTTCCAGCAAGATAACAGCGATACCGGCCACATCAGTTTTAAACTGGATTCGTTGCGCATCGAGCGTCTGCCGAAACCGAGTCCCCGTTTCGAGATTTACGTCTACGCAACCCGTTTCGAAGGGATCCATCTGCGCGGTGGCCTGGTCGCACGTGGCGGGATTCGCTGGTCGGATCGACGTGAGGATTATCGTACCGAGGTGCTGGGATTGATGAAGGCGCAGATGGTAAAAAATGCGGTCATCGTCCCTGCCGGTTCCAAGGGTGGATTTATCACCAAACAGATTGCACATTTACCGGCTGGTGAAATCTACGCTGAAGTTCAAACCTGTTATTCACTGTATATCAACTCGTTGCTGGAAATCACCGACAATCGGGTCGGCACCGAGGTCGAACAGCCATTGCGCACACGCATATACGATGGCGCCGACCCCTACCTGGTAGTGGCCGCTGACAAGGGCACCGCGGCGTTTTCGGATGTTGCCAATGAGATCGCCGAGCAGCATGGCTTCTGGCTGGACGATGCGTTCGCATCGGGCGGATCGCAAGGTTACGATCATAAAAAGATGGGCATCACTGCGCGCGGCGCCTGGGAATCGGTGAAGCGGCATTTCCGCGGTCTCGGCAAAAATATTCAAAAGGTACCTTTTAGCGTGGTCGGTATCGGTGACATGTCGGGTGACGTATTTGGTAACGGTATGTTGCTGTCACCCTGTATTCAGCTGGTTGCTGCATTTAATCACATGCATATTTTTATCGACCCCAATCCCGATATCAAAAAAAGCTTTCAGGAACGTCAGCGCATGTTCGCTTTAAGTCGTTCAACCTGGGCTGACTACAACAAGAAGCTGATAAGCCAGGGCGGTGGAGTATTTTTACGTAGTGCGAAAAAAATCGACCTGACACCTCAAATCAAACAGTTAATCGAGTGCAAGGAAGATCATCTGACCCCCAACGAATTGATCGTTTATATTCTAAAGGCCCAGGTCGACTTGCTATGGAATGGTGGTATTGGCACCTATATCAAGGCGGCCAGTGAAACTGACATCGATGTTTCGGATAAAAATAACGATGCGATTCGAATCAACGGCAGACAGCTGCGGGCAAAAGCCATGGGCGAAGGCGGAAATCTCGGGATTACCCAACGGGGGCGTGTCGAGTATGCGCTCGCCGGAGGTTTGATTTACACCGATTCGATCGATAACTCGGCTGGTGTCAATTGTTCCGACAAAGAGGTCAACATCAAGATCCTGCTATCGCAACTGGTCAAGGCCGGTCGCTTAAGCAACAAGCAGCGTAATCAGTTGCTGGTTGAAATGACCGATGAAGTTGCCCAGAAATGCCTGCTCAACAACTATCGCCAGACACAGATTATTGACAGTATCGAACAGCATGCCGCGCTCAACATGTACCAGCACGCGCGTTTCATGCGTCACCTGGAAACGGAAGGGATTTTAAATCGCAGGCTGGAATACCTGCCCAGCGATAAACTGATCACCGATCGAGTCGCCAGGAATCAGGGTTTGACCCGCCCCGAGCTTTCGATATTGCTCTCCTATAGCAAGTTGACCTACAAAAATGCGTTGCTCGAGTCATCATCGTTAACCGAGGAATGTTATGACTCGCTACTGCTCGGCTACTTTCCGCGACTGATACGTGAGCGCTACGCGGATGAGATCCTGCAGCACCCGTTACGTAAGGAAATCATTGCCACCATCTTGAGTAACCAGATCGCCAACAACATCGGCATTGGGTTTGGTTCGCGTATTCGCGAGGAGACCGGTTCCACGATTGAGGATATCGCCAAGGCCTACGTGGTTTGCGTGGAAGTATTCGATCTTTATAAAACCTGGAGATCGCTGGAGAAACTGGATAACGTCGTTCATGAAAAAGATCGCTATGATTCTTTTCAGGCGGTCAGTGGCCTGTTGGAAAGGTCGATTAGCTGGTTGTTACGCAATCAACCCTCGGACTTCAACGTCAGTCACGTCATCGAGCGCTATAAAACCGATACCAGGATTCTCGGCAAGGTCATTTCCAGCGCTATCATGGGTAAATCTCGCAGAAACTATCTCGCCACCAAGCGGCGTTTCGTCAAATCACGCCTGCCGGCAGCGCTTGCACAGGAACTGGTGGACAAAACCACGCTCGCTTCGGCATTCGATATCATCGAGATCAAGTCTAAGCTGTTCAGTGACACGGAGAATGTGGCCAGATTGTTTTATCTCCTGTCGGAACGCCTGCAGTTGCACTGGATCAGGGATGCAATTTCGCAAACCATTGTTCGTACCCACTGGAATCATCTTGCGATTCTGAATTTGCGTAATGATTTGCACGCCAATCAGCATAATCTGACCGAGCTAGTATTGCAGATCGTGGATAATAAATGTCATACCAACAAGGCTATTGCGATCTGGGAGGAACGGAACGTCGAAGCGCTAAAACGTTACGACAGTATTCTTAATGAATTCAGTGCAATGCTGACCTGTGATTTTCCGACCATTAGCGTCGCTGTTTCGGAAGTACGCCGCCTGGTCCAGCTCGGCAAGCGTGAACATTACAAATATACCCGATAAATTATCATTTAAATCAATGATATATGAAGCATTATTAAAGTAAATTACGACTAATAATTCGCATAATTTACAGACGACAAAAGGTTGCATCAGCTGATTCGGCAACGGGATAGCCGGCTTTTCAGCCACCGCTTCCGATAGTAAACTCGTCACGTGAGCAGGTTCCGGGACAAGTTCGATCATCGAGTGTGGCAAGTTGTCGCAGCAATCCCTGCAGGGCGAGTTATGGGATATGGCGAAGTCGCCCGCGCGGCAGGTTTTCCCCGCTACTCACGCATGGTCGGCGCAGCCATGGGACGCTCCCCTGAGCCTTTGCCGTGGTTTCGGGTGGTACGTTCGAACCGAACCCTGGCATTTGAAATTGGATCCAGCGCCTATCGGGAACAGGCACAGCTGTTGAAACAGGAGGGGGTAAGCTTCGATGGTGTAAAAATCATTGAGCTCGAAACTGATCACAGCCTCGATCGTATTCTGTGGGGACCGCAAGATTAGTGAATATCGCAAAATTCGGGTTTGCGATCTGACAAGTTCATCGATGTTGGTACCCGGTGGACTGACATCCCCCGCCCTTTAGCGGTCGGGAATCACTGGTAACTTGCCGCGGTTATAAACTCGCCGAAAGTCTCGCACCAGATAATGATTGCCTTGAAATCGGCGGGATTAATATTTTCCGGTAAATCCAGAATGAAATTATCGAAGGTCGTAACCGCGTCTATTTTCGCTGACTGCTCCTTGATCAGTAAGAATTCCTGCTCGGTCAATGCCAGTTCTCGAGTCAGGTACAGTTGATAGTCCGGTCCCGGTGCGAGCGAACCCATAAAGCTTATCTGCTTTTTGGATATCGAAAAATTCCCCTCACCCCAATGTAAAAAATCGCTACCGGGCAGGTCTTTACGGAACTCACCACTAAAAATGGCTTGCTGAGACGAAGCCGTTACCTCGCTATTGCTGGGCGCCTCGGGGGCAATCAGTATCGGCAGCAGGTATATTCCCAGGACGAAACCCAGGGCCAGGGCTATGCCGTGAGTCAGCAGGAATCTTAGAAATCTGAACATTGCGTCTTTCCTCTATCGGAGCCGGCGAATTATGTCTTCGCAGGGGTGAAAAATCTACCTCAAAGCTGGTACAGTGCGCGCCGACAACTACGGAAAAAAATATGGCACATGAATTCGACTATGACCTGATAACCCTGGGCGCCGGTAGTGGCGGCCTGTCGGTAATTGAACGTGCGGCCAGCTATGGTCAGCGCTGCGCAGTGATCGAGCGCGGTGATATTGGAGGCACCTGTGTCAACGTGGGTTGCGTGCCCAAGAAAATCATGTGGTTCGGTGCCAACCTGGCGCACAGCATCGAAGACGCCAAAGGCTACGGTTATGATTTGACCAATAATGGTTTTGACTGGTCGAAACTGGTTGAAAAACGTGAGCAATATATCAGCAATATCAACAGCTTTTATCACGGCTATATGAAGGAACTGGGCGTCGATGAAATCGAAGGTGAGGCCAGTTTTGTTGATCCGCATACCATCGCCGTCAATGGCAGGCAATACACGGCCAGGCACATCGCTATTGCCACTGGCACAGCCCCGCACACGCCGCATGTACCCGGCGCCGAACATGCGATTACTTCTGATGGATTTTTCGCCCTCGAGCAACAGCCGTCACGGGTCGCCATAGCCGGCTCGGGATACATTGCGGTGGAACTTGCCGGGGTTCTCAATGCGCTTGGCAGTGAAGTAACCCTTTATCTGCGCAAGCAACATGTACTGGGTGAATTCGACAGTCTGCTTAAAAGCACCCTGTTCGAAGAGCTTGGCAAATCCGGTATCGAGTTGCGCACCCAAAGCGAAATAACCCGCATTGATCGGGACTCGGCAGGCAAGATTTCGATAGAAGACAACCAGGGAGTCGGAATGCAAGACCTGGACCAGGTGATTTACGCCGTTGGTCGAAACCCTGACATCGATGTATTAAAACTGGAAAATGCTGCAATAAAGACATCTGATCGGGGTTATATCGAGACCGATTTATTCCAGCAAACCAATCAGCCTCATATTTTCGCACTCGGCGATATCACCGGTCGAGCCCCGTTGACTCCGGTTGCGGTTGCCGCGGGTCGGCGCCTGGCAGATCGTTTGTACAATAATCAAAGCGATCGTCATCTGGATTATGAACTGATTCCTAGCGTGGTTTTCAGCCACCCACCCATTGGCACGGTAGGTGCGACCGAGGAAGCTGCGCGCGCCGAATTTGGTGATCGAGTCAAGATTTACCAAACCCGGTTTACGGCGATGTATAACGCGATCAGCGGACATGAAGTGCCTACCGCGATGAAACTGGTATGTCTCGATGAGGAAGAAAAAGTGATTGGCTGTCACTTGATCGGCCCCGCAGTGGACGAAATGTTACAGGGATTTGCGGTTGCGATGCGGATGGGCGCCTGTAAACGGGATTTTGACGACACCGTGGCGATTCACCCCACCAGCAGCGAGGAACTGGTAACCATGCGTTAAGCGTTAAATTGACTTAATAATGATGAATAAAAGTCCGCTCAGGGCTTTCGGGCGATGAGCTGAAACTGGCGTGCGGTCTGTTTGTAAGGTTCACGATCGGTGAATTCCATTTCAAGCTTTTTCAATTTCCCGTAGATAACAGAATCTTCCTTCAATTCATTAGTTCCCCAGTAGTTGTAAAGGCAACGGATTCCGTAATGTTTTTCGAGGCTAAGTCCCATACCTGTTAGCCAGTCGATTACCTCGTCGGGGCGATACTCATGTACATTTACCTCAAAAATTGAATTGTACTGATCGGTCGCATCGAGCAGAGTGAAGGCCTTGTCCAGGTCCTGCTCCAGAAAGGCGGCCTGGTATGGCAATGAATACTGGTTAGTCGTAATCAGCGAAATGAATCCCCCCGGTTTTATCACCTGCAGTAACATTTCCAGCAAAGGCTTTACGTCGTCGACAAACTGAATCACGTTATGACAGAGTACGATGTCAAATTCGTTTGCGGGAAATACCTTGTCGATACTGAATATATCCATCGCATGCGTATCGAGCCGGTCGGTAACCCCGGCGAGCGCAGCATTTGCGCGCGCGTCATCAAGCATTTGCTGGGAGATATCAACGATATCGATCTGGTGATTCATGCGCGCAAGCGCGAGGCTGTCGAACCCGTTGCCACCACCGGCGTCCAGAATGCGTAATGGTGGCGAGTTGACCGGAATATGTTTCTTTAAATTATGTTCTACCAGCTCGTAGCCGAACCGATTCCAGGGCATGCTTTGCTCGGCTTTCCATTTTGATAAACCGGCCTCAAACGATTCTTTACGATTGGAAACCAGCAGCGCCTGGTTTAAATCGACATTGCCGGTATAGAGCGCTTTACCGATAATCACGCCATCGATACCGTCATTGTTAAAGCACTCGCGCACATCTTTCATCGAGCCGATTCCACCGCCGACGATGATGCGCAAACCACTCATCGCGGCCAGATCAATCGATGCATCCAGATCGACCCCGGTCATCGAACCGTCACGGTGAATGCTGGTGTGAACAGCGGTGGTAACGCCAAGTCGGCGCATTTGAATGGCCAGCGTCGTTGCCTGCACGCTACCCGCGTCCCGCCAGCCATGAATCTGTACCTCGCCCCTGGCATCGGCATCGATACCCAGCACTATTGCATCACTGCCGTAACTGGCGATCGCCTGCGCCATCATCTGCGGGTTTTCAACAGCGGAAGTGCCGATAATGACGCGCTTGATTCCCGATTTTATCGCCCAGTCGACATCATCGATGCCGCGAATACCGCCACCAAACTGAATATTTACATCGAGCGCAGTTATTTGGTTGATCAATTCCCAGTTATGACTGGCGTCCTCATCGAAGGCGGCATCGAGATTGACTACCTGTAACCAGTTAGCGCCCTGATCAATCCATTGTTGCGCGCAGGCAACCGGATCGGTGTTAAAAACCAGCGGATGCTCGGTATCTCCCTGGGTGAAACGAACTACTTCGCCATTGCGTAAATGGATAGCTGGAAAAATAGTAAATTTATTTAAATTCATATAGTTAAAAGAACTATTTAAAGTTAAATCACCTGGTTTTGAGAATGTCCTGCATGCTGAAAACACCTTGTGGTTTTTGCTTAATCCAGCGACATGCTCGTATTGCGCCACGTGCAAAGGTCATGCGACTGGAAGCCTTGTGGGTAATTTCGATGCGCTCGCCTTCGTCAGCAAACAGAACGGTGTGATCGCCTACAATATCACCGGCACGGATGGATTCAAAACCAATCGTTTTGCGATCCCTGGCCCCGGTTTGGCCCTCGCGACCATAGACTGCGCATTCATCAAGATTCCGGCCCAGAGTTTCGGCAATGACCTGACCCATTTTTAAAGCAGTACCCGAGGGTGCATCTACTTTATGCCGATGATGTGCTTCGATTACTTCGATATCGACGCTATCACCTAATACGGCGGCGGCGGTGCGCAGTAATTCGAGACAAAGATTTACGCCAACACTCATGTTAGGGGCGTACACAAGCGCGATGCTCTCCCCTGCTTGCTGCATTTTATGTTCGAGGCTTGCGTCACAGCCGGTGGTGCCAATCACCATTTTCTTGCCATGTTCGACGCAAAAATCGACATGATTGGTGGTTGCGCTGGGATGGGTGAAATCGATCAGAATATCAAACGCCGTCGCGTCGAGGTGATCGCGGATGAAAACATTGTTTGGCGCCAGACCGGCTAACACACCGGTATCGCTGCCAATTGATGGGCTCTGCTCTTGTTCTAACGCCTGCGTCAGTTCCAGGTCATCGGTTTCGCTACAGGCAATAACCAGGTTTCTACCCATGCGACCAGCTGCGCCGGCAATTGCGATTCGTGTCATCTGGCGGCCACTAAGATTTCATATCTTCGAAGAATTTTTTCATGCTGTCGATCCATGAAGTCTCATTCGGACTATGTTTTGTAGCATTACCCATGGATTGAGCGAATTGTTCGAGTAGCTCCTTTTGTTCGGCGTTTAATTTTACAGGTGTTTCGACCACAATGCGGCAAATTAAATCTCCCAGTGGGCCGCCGCGAACCGGTTTAACACCTTTGCCGCGCATCCGAAACAGCTTGTGCGTCTGGGTACCAGCGGGAATCTTCAGATTTAATTTACCACCGAGACTGGGTACTTCCAGTTCACCTCCGAGCGCAGCAGTAACAATGCTGATCGGAACTTCACAATACAGATCGGCGTTATCGCGCTCGAAAATCGGGTGGGGTTTGACGTGTATCTGTACGAACAGATCCCCCGGACTCGCACCTGCCTCACCCGCTTCGCCTTCCCCTGAAAGGCGTATGCGATCGCCGTTGTCGACCCCTGCAGGTACCTCTACCGATAAGGACTTGTGTTCTTTTACCCGGCCAGCCCCGTGGCAGCTGTTACATGGATCACTGATGGTAGTGCCCTTGCCGCGACAATTCGGGCAGGTTTGCTGTACCGAGAAAAAGCCCTGCTGCATGCGCACCTGGCCGTGTCCACCGCAGGTACTGCAGCTCTCCGGCGTAGTTCCGGCTTTGGCGCCACTACCCGAGCAGGTTGTGCAGCGTTTTAACGTGGGTACGCGAATTTTTACCGTGGTGCCGGCAACCGCATCTTCCAGGCTTAACTCGAGGTTGTACTGTAGATCGGCGCCTTTGCGTACCCTTGAACGACCGCCGCCACCGCCACCGAAAATATCACCGAAAATATCACTGAAAGCATCGCCAAACCCACCCCCGGAATATCCGCCACCACCAACCGATTGATCGACACCGGCATGTCCGAACTGATCGTATGCCGCGCGTTTACTGGTGTTGGAAAGTACCTCGAAAGCCTCCTTGGCTTCTTTGAATCTCGCTTCCGCTTCGGCATCGTCAGGATTACGGTCCGGGTGATATTTCATCGCCAGGCGACGAAACGCCTTTTTGATTTCGGCGTCTGCTGCAGTGTTTGAAACCTCGAGGATTTCGTAATAATCGCGCTTTGACATTGACTCGTTTCTATAAATAACAAAAACCTGGCGCGATAAATCGCGCCAGGTCAGTAACGATCAAA
>Ga0265309_10000470_pt1 | contig 16249 bp, 15 predicted proteins | sample Helome_FD_192492 | JGI IMG/M metagenome (GOLD analysis project Ga0265309, IMG submission 192492) | Marine sediment microbial communities from subtidal zone of North Sea - Hel_20160524 (Illumina Assembly) | ecosystem: Environmental > Aquatic > Marine > Subtidal zone > Sediment ...
AAGGACATATCTACCGACCACCGCAAGGTTGGATGCTGCATCCTCGGGTCGCGGCTTTTCGATGACCTCGGAGACCTGGACGGACTCGCCGTCGTTGCCTGCCGGCGTGATGATCCCATATCTGGAGGTGTCAGCCGGGTCGATCTCGTCCACGAGGACCACGCTTCCGCCGTATTCGTGGTGGACGTCAATCATCCTGGCGAGGCTCGGGGGGTCCTCGACAATGAGCTCGTCCGGGAGGAGCACGGCGAATGGCTCATCGCCGACGACGTTCCGTGCGCACCACACGGCATGGCCGAGCCCGAGAGGTTGGGTCTGACGGACGTAGGACATGTGGCCATCCGGCGGTCGCAGCGCTTCGAGTGACGCGGCGACATCGTCCTTGCCCCGTTCTCGGAGTGTGGTCTCGAGTTCGAAGCTCATGTCGAAGTAGTCGACGATTGCGCCCTGCCCCCTGCCCATGACGAACACGACCGACTCGATCCCAGCCGCAAATGCCTCATCGACCGCGTACTGGATCAGGGGTCGATCGAGAATGGGGAGGAGCACCTTGGGTGTTGCCTTGCTTGCCGGAAGGAAACGAGTGCCGAGCCCTGCCACCGGAAGGACAGCCGTCTTGACAGCACTCATGGCGTCACCGTCGCGGTCGAGACGCGCTCGGCGTGGCCCTTTGCCCGAACGTTGTAGAAGGCCTGGTCGACGGTGCCGTCCTTGTCTACCACGAAGGTCGACCTGATGATGCCCAGGTACGTCTTGCCGTAATTCGTCTTCTCCCCGTAGGCACCGTACGCAGTTGCCATCGTGTGGTCGGGATCGGAAAGGAGGTCGAACGGCAGGTCGTGCTCGCGTTTGAAGTCCCGGAGTTTGTGCTGGCCGTCTGGCGACACTCCAAGAATGGTCATCCCCCTGGCGGCGAAGGCCTCGTGACGATCCCGGAAGTCACAGGACTCGGTCGTGCATCCTGGAGTGAAGGCCTTGGGATAGAAGTAGATGACGAGGCCGGAGCCGATGAATTCGTCCAGGGTGCGTTCGGTGCCTGTCTGATCGATCGCTGTGAATGCTGGGGCGGGATCGCCTGTGGTGAGATGAACGGGGGTAGTCATGCCCGCAGGCTACCTCCTCAGCGTTGCTCGGCTCGCATCCGAAGCTGGCCGCACGCGGCGTCGATGTCCTTGCCCCTGGTGTCGCGAATCGTGACGTTGGCACCCTCGCGCTTCAGCGTGCCAACGAACCTCCTGATTGCGTCCCGGTCAGGAGGTTTGTCGTCGCTCAGGGGAGTGGGATTCACGGAGATGACGTTGACGTGGGCGTGGATCTGGCGTGCGATCCGGGCCAGGCCGACGGCCTCCTCGTCGGAGTCGTTCTCTCCAGCGATGAGTGTCCATTCGAGAGATACCCGTCGCCCTTTGCGGTTGTAGTACTCGCCCGCGGCGTCAACGACCTCGTCGATGGGATATCGGTCATTGATGGGGACGAGCTTCGTTCGCTCGGATGGGATCGTCGAGTGCAAGCTGACTGCGAGATTCACCGGCCACGGCTCCTCGATGAGCTTGCGCATACCAGGCACGAACCCAACCGTCGAAACCGTGATACCCCTGGCTGACATCCCCATGTCCTCGATCATGCGACGTATCGACTCGATGGTGTTCCGATAGTTCGCCAGCGGCTCGCCCATCCCCATGAAGACCACATTCGAAACCCGCTGGGGACTGTGGGGGAGAGGGTGATCGCGCATGACAGCGTTTGCGTAGGCAACCTGAGCCGTTATCTCCCCGGCGCCGAGGTGGCGCTCGAATCCGAACTGCCCCGTTGCGCAGAACGTGCACCCCATGGCGCATCCCACCTGAGAGGAGATGCAGATCGTGGTCCTGCTGCGGTATCCCATCAGGACTGTTTCGATCGGGGCGCCATCGGTGCAGCGGAGCAACCACTTGACCGTTTCGCCGCCGTCCGCGCTCTGGGCAAGATCAACCGTAAATGGCCACAGGTCGCCTGCGAGGGCGGTTCTCAGGTCCTCTGGCAGGTTCGTCATGTCGTTGGTCGACAGAACGGGGCGTGCATACAGCCACTCGCGCAATTGCGTGGCCCGATACGCGGGCTGATCGGGAAGCAACTCACCGAGTCGATCCGGCTCGGTCAGGTACAGCATCCTGTTCAGCCGCTTGTGCTCGCTGCTTCGATCCACTTGGCTGCGATGGCCCCAGACGTGCCAGCGATCTCGCTGACCGCATCAGCGTCGGCGGCAGCGAGGGTGCCGAAGGTGGTTATGCCGGCGTCAGCGAGCTTGCCGGCCGTCACGGGGCCAATACCTTTGATCGAGGTGAGGTCATCGGCGTCCACCGGCGCGTCGGAGAAGTCAGGTTCGCCGGCGTCGGTGCCAGCCTCGCGGAAGCGTGGTGGCGGTTCATCGTGTATCTCGGGTGCCGGGAGCAGCCTGTCCCTGAGCGCCCATGCAGCAGCACCGAGGCCGATCACGAGCCCGGCGAATCGGATGAAGTTCTTTGCGGTGTGATTCATGGAGCCGATTGTACGCCAGTCAAGGTGGTGAGCGGGGCACAAGCCCTATTCCTGACACGCCCCATAGTACGGGTTCACGGTCCACGGCTTGTGCCATGGTGTCGCCCCTCTGGCGATAACCCATGCCGCCGCGATATTGGCCTCAGCGTTGTAGGGGGTCGCATACAGACCGTCGCCGTCCTTGAACCCGGCGGCCGCAGCTCGGCCCTTCCAGTACTTCGACAGGTGCTGGAACAGGCCCTCAGCGCTACTTCGGCTGTTGTACGCCCTCGGGTCCCCCTGGGATTCCAAGTCGATGATATTGAGCGCGCACTCGACGAGTTCGGCTGGCCAGTGCTTGGCGACCAGTGAGCGCCAGGCTTCGACATTGCGCTTGCCGCCCGCATCCGCTGGCCAGAGCGGCGACCACTTCGGCGTGCTGGAACTCCCGGATGTCGTGGTGGTGGTTGATTGGGTGGTCGTGGTGGTGGTTGGAGGTGCTGGGGGTTGGTAGATGACGGTCAGTCGCACCGATTCCTTGTTCCCCTCTTTGTCCCGCGCTGTGAAGGAAGCACCGTTGGCTCCCGGCGCGAGGACCAGTTGAAGCGACCACGCCCCGTCCTCGGCGACATCGGCTGCATATGGACCAGAGGTGACCGAGGCGCCTGGTTCTGTCACACCTTCGAAGGTGACGACCCGATCGGCGACTGTATCGCCATCGTTTGGCGATGTGACCCTGAGGGTTGGAGGTGTCGTGTCCCGATCAGGTGCGTCGGTGGTGGTGGGCTCCGCGGTTGTGGAAGGTGCCACGGTGGTGGAGGGCTCGGTCGACGTTGATGCGGCCGCGTCGTCGGTAGAGGTGACGGTGGCCTGCTCGATGATGGTCTGGGACTCGACCGCATCGGTTGTCGTCGCGGACGTGTCGGTCGTTGCTGTCCTGCTCTCGGCGTCCGACACCCGCAGGGCCAGCACAGCCGATGCAACACGCGCAGATGCTTGCACGTCTGGCGTGGGCTCCTGCGAGATCTCGACGATCTCGGCCGCCTCGTTGCCTCCACTTGGTGAGAACGCGGCAAAACCGATCACTGCCACCAAGGCAATGATGAGGAGTCCGGCATAGGCGAGTGGTATTCGAGGTCTCACGCAGCTCCGCTGTGCTTGCTTCTCGTTTCCATGCGAAATCCCGGTTCAGGGGAGGGGTGGAATCGGGCTGATGTTCCCAGCGCGGGCAGCCCGCCTTCTTCGCAACCTGCAGGGTATATGCCGCGTTCGGCTAGGGCAACCCGAATGCTGGGAAATGATGGGAATTCGCGATCTCGGCGTGTCCGGTGTGGAACGTACGCTTGTACCGTTCGGAGATGATGGTCCGGAAGATGTTCCTCGTGGTTGGCATGGCGGCCCTGCTCGTCGGCGGGCTCGGCTTCCATGGAGCGAGCGCAACCGCTGGGACGTCCTGCTCTGTCCGCTTCCCTGAGGCCGAGTGGCTCGCGGTGAGTGAAGGTCCGGTCTCGATCGAAGCAACGGGTATCGCTCCGGGTCTTGCCGATAGGTTCACGAGGGAGGCCGCGCTGGTGGAGGGCTGGATCAACGAGGAGATCGGTCCCGTTGGCCTCACCTTGTGTCTGGCTGCAAACGATTCCGGCTTCGACGGCACGCGGTATGTGTCAGGGTCGCAGCGCTTCCATGCACACATGGAGATGGACGAGCAGCTGCTTGTGATCAACACCGAGCGTTTCGGATTCGTCGGTCCGGCAATTGCGTGGTCGATGGCCCACCATGCCCTGTGGCAGGCTGGTGGTTCGACTCCACACCCAGAGCCCATTTCGAGCGTCGTCGGCCAGTGGTACCGGGCGCGCATCCTCGACCGACTCGATCTCTATCACCGTGACGTCATGGTGGAGAATTTCTTCGACACCGACTCGGTGATCGATTGGACCGAGACCGACCAGGCGCCGATGCTCGATTGGGATCCCGAGCGGAACTTTCAGGCAATTGGGGACTTCATCGACTTCGCCGTGTCCGAATATGGCACTGGCGTCCTGCTGGAGCGGGACGGTGAAAGGTGGAGCGTGATCGAGGCCGAATGGAGGGTGGCGCTACGTGCCGACCTCACAGGTCGCACCACCCCCACGACCGATTGGAGGGTGGGGGTGGCCATCGTTGCTGTCGTCCTGGTCATAGCGGTTGTCGCGATCGGTCTCGGCGTTTGGTCCAAGCACCGCAGACGTGACCGACCGGACACGGCCCCAGCCATCCCAGGGTTCTTCAGTGACAGCTGATCAGGTTGCCAACGCAGCGCTGGTCGAGACGCGCGGATCGGCAGAGCCTTTTCGCTCTCCCGCGACATCAATCGCCGAGATTGGCCCCCAACCAGGTTCGTAGGCATCGGCCAGCGTGACCTCGTGCCCGAGGTGCTCCATCCCTGCAACGGTCGTTCGAGCGAAACGACTTTCCATCTCGATGGCGCTATCCGTGCCGGGTTGGGGTTGCTGCATACGCCACCGTGGCACTGATTGTGTGTCATCCGTGCACATTCGCGCATGGAAGTGGGTCGCAGCGAACTGAGCGAGGTACTGGGGCTGTTGGTCGCCGCCTCGGGTTCCCAGGAGAAGATCGAGTGCGCTGTTGGCCGTCCACAGCGTCGGGGACAACGTGTGGAGCGGGCGCTTGTGTGGTGCGAACTCGTTCGGATGACCTGGAATGAGGTTGAATCCCGCACCACGGTTGTGGAGCCATACCCCTGTGGCGCCAGCCGACAGTCCGGAACCGATACCGGTGAAGTTGGATTGGATGAACGAGACCCCCATCCCATTGCCGTCGAGGACGGTCATGTAGGCGGTTCCCCCGATGCCTGGTTGTGGCATCGGCCATCGAGTGGTCCTGTCCCTACCGATTCGATCGGCGCGCTCGGCGAGTCTGGAAGGGCTCAGTAATTCGGAAGTACCGATCTCTGCAGCTGAAGGGTCACAGACTGTGTCCTCGCGTTCCCATGCCACAGATCGAAATGCTTCCACCAGCAAGTGTTGGAACAGGGGATCGTTCGGATCGTCCGGCGGATCGAGGTGCGAGAAGATCCACAGCGTCGCAAGGGTCAGGTAACCCTGGCTGTTTGGGGGGATGGTCCACGCAGTCCGCCCGAAGAGGTCGAGCTGTGCCGGGGTGATCCAGTCAGCCTGGCGACGTGCGAGGTCTTCGGCAACGATGGCGCCTTGGGTGGCTGCTTCGATGCCAGCCCCGACCTCGCCGGTGTAGAACGCCTCCCTGCCATCCGTCGCGATTCCCTCAAGCACATCGGCTAGGGCGGGCCGATGCAGGGTCGCTCCCGGCCTCGGTGCAGCCAATTCCGGGTAGAGAGTTTTTGCAGACGCCTGCTCGCCCACGATGTCGTGTACGCGGGCGAGTGATGCCGCAAGCTCGGTGGAGACCTCGAAGCCAGCACGTGCAATGTCGATCGCAGGGGAGAGGGCGGCGGCAAGGGGGAGCCTTCCGAACTCTTTGCTCAGCGCTTCCCAACCGTCGACGCATCCCGGCACCGTGATCGACCACGGAGATCGATGCGGAATGTCGCCGAAACCCCGATCGCGCAGATCATCGGCCGTTGTTCCTGAGCCGCTACGACCGGAGGCGTTCAGCGTGCGGGGCGCGTCATGGGAGGGATCGTGGACGAGTGCGAACAGGTCGCCTCCGGGACCGCAGGTGTCTGGTGCGATGACAGCGAGTACGGCATCGACGGCGATAGCGGCGTCGACGGCCGAGCCGCCGGACCTCATGATCTCAACGCCAGCCTGTGATGCCATCCAGTGTGGTGAGACCGCGATTCCCTTGTCGGGTGAGGTTCGACCTGTCGAGAGCTGGGCCTCTGCCGGCCTGTTCATCAAGGGAGCGTTGCAATGCGACGGTTCAGGGCGTCGAGCACTGCCTTGACTCCAGCGTCGTCAACGTTTCCCGTAGAGATCGCTGATCCGACACTGAGTTCTTCGCCACCCTTGAGTGCAGCGGTGATGACCACGGCGACGACGACCTCACGAGGGCCGACTCGAGCCACCGTGATGGCGTCGAGGGCAATCGGCGGCATCGTTTCGAACGTCTTCTCGACGGCGTCGATGGTGGCTTCACCGATCAGCCGCAATCGAGCCGATGCAACCGCGGGACCGGTTGCCGAGCCCACGTATTCCTCGTCGACATGGCGGAGTGTGACCTCGATACTGGTCCGGGAACCGTTCGGGACCTCACCGACTCTGGTCAGCGCAGCGCGTGCCACGGCGGCGATATCCAGATCGGCAGGGCTGATCTGAACGACGGAGATCACTCTGCGGTCGATTGACAGCCCGAATCTGGCCATGGAGAGGCTCTGCACATCCCTGACCACTTGCTTGGCAGGTTTCTCGGCCGCAGCGATGACATGGACCTCGGTTATGCGATCCCCTTGGTTCACCACCCGTGCCGCATCCACGGACTCGAGCCTGGTGAGGCCTTCCTCGAGTTCTCTGAAGTTCACTGCCATGCGGCGAGCGTAGTCGATCCGCTCCTCCTCGTAGCGGGTTCTCGGGTCTGGGTCGTGGGACTCATATGGAAGGGATTTCCTTGCGCCATGGGCGATTCCACGATAAGTTGACCACCGGTTGTCGCATATGCGGCAAGCGCGGCCCTGGGCGGGGTCTGGACAGCCATCGCATCGCAGCGTGGGGCTGTCTTGGTTAGGAGCAGGTCTACTGATCTGACAATCGAGCGAATTGCCTGGGCGAGTGATCCTCCGGGCTGTAGGAGGTGGTGGAACCCGGGTAGCTCAATACGTATTACTCCAGCGGAGCGGAACGCACCTTTCCCTGATCTGACGAATTCATGTCAGCGACGAGGAAACGACACTGGAGACAAACATCGTGAAGAGCCGTGTCATCAAACTTGCATTGACCCTCGGAGCATTGGCAACAGCCCTATTGGCTGGGGCCGCATCTTTCAAGGTCGGCTAGCGAGTACCCGGGCGCCACTCCTCTCTCGTTCCTAACCCGAGAGACCCATGTTCCAGAACGAATTGGCCAAGCAGCAGAAGGCGAGAGTTCGTCTCGCCATCGCATTTGGCGTTGTCGGTTTCCTGGTTATTGTTGCACTCTTCTTCCTCCAAGAGTTCCCGCAACCGTTTTGGCTTTGGGCGCTCTTCGCTGGCGCGTTCGTGTTCTTCGAGTGGAACACAGTCGAGGTCAACGACAAGCTCTTTGCTTCGCCCAGCGTGATGGTGATCTTGACCGCAGCCGTCGTATTCGGTCCCGAGTCCGCAGTCCTTGGTTGTGCTGCGATGGCCGCTCTCGGCCCACTTCAGCCGGCCGATATCCGTGAGCGACGGTGGTTCCAACCCGCTGTGAACCTTGGCCAACTCGTGCTCTCGGCGACCGGTGCCGTCACGCTGTACGTCCTGGTTATCGGTCCCTATCCGATCACCAGCGGGTCGGTGTGGCGAGTCGCGCTTGCTTCCGCACTCGCTGCGATCGTGTACGGCTTGATCAACTATCAACTCGTTCTGTTCATCGTCCGCCAGGTATACGGACACCGCGACCTGAACAAGTGGTCGCACACGGTCCAGCTCATCGTTCCCTACCTCGGGATGGGGTTCCTTGGCGGGTTGCTCGGCGCTTCGTATCTGCTGGTCGGGCCCGCGACCCTTCCGCTCATCGGGATCGTCTTCTACACCGGGTACATGGCGTTCGAGTCGTACGCCAAGCTCCGCGAGGCGCAGCTCTCGACTTTGGCCGGTTTCATCAAGGCGCTCGAGGCGAAGGACCTCTACACCCGTGGGCATACCGAGCGCGTTGCCTATTTCTCCAACATGATCGGAGAGGCGCTCGGCTACAGCGGCACCCAGCTCGAGAAGTTGCGCTGGGCGGCCCTGATCCATGACGTCGGCAAGCTCGCCGTGCCCAGGGAGGTCATTCGCAAGAAGGCGAGGCTGACCGACGGCGAGTACCACGAGATGCAGGCCCATGTCCACCACGTGGAGGACTTGCTCAACGAAGTGGACTTCCTCAGACCCATGGTCGATGTCGCTTCGAACCACCACGCCCACTTCGATGGAAACGGATACCACGGCTCCAACGGGGACCACGGCGAGCGGCCGTCCATGGACGCGCGAATTCTTGCCGTTGCCGATTCCTTCGACGCGATGACCTCGACACGTTCGTATCGCGTTGCGCTCACCCAGGGCTATGCGTTTGCTGAACTGCGTCGCCATGCGGGTACGCAATTCGATCCCGAGATTGTCGAGACCTTCGTCAAGGTTCTCACGGCTTCCGGGGAGCAGTACGGCTCTCCCGTCGAGATCTCCGAAGAAGAGGCCAGGAGGCGTGCGGAGCACGGCATCGGCCACTCGCATGCTGCCACGGAGTCCCCGCACATGGACACGAACCGGGGAGAGCGCCATGGCTGAAGCACGGCTTCGCGCAGTCACCGTGGTCGCCTGGCTCGCACTTGCTGCCTCAGCTGTGCTGTTCGCCAGCGTCGGCCTCACCGAGGTCGGCGTGGATACCCAGGCGTGGCTCATGGACACGTCGATCTGGGTTGCTGTGATCACAGCCATCTCCCTGATCACCGTCCCTGCACCCTCAGGAACGAGGCTCAGCCTCGGAATCGGAGCCATCGTGTCTGCATCGATCCTGATGGGAGATGTCGCTGCCTTTGCCACGGCCGTCAGCGCGTCCCTCGCTATCTCGTGGATCATCAAGTCGCGGATCGAAGCATTCCGCCATCGGACCGACACGGACTTCCTTGGGGATTCCCTCTCGGCAGCCGTCTATGCGGCAACGTACGTCGTTGCCTACGACCTCGTTGTCCAAGCAGGGCTCGCTGATCAAACATGGTCCGTTGTTGTATCCGTTGCCATTGGCGGCGTCGGTTGGTTCATTGCCAGAGCGCTTGTGGCTGCCTTTGTCGGGGTGGAGCGCACCGACCTCGCCGGGCGCTATCTGTGGCTGCTCTCACTCGAGGACTGGGCCGTTGTGGTTTCGATGTTCGCTGCTGGAGCCCTCTTCGGGCTCACGTGGCCGGTCATGGGACTGTGGGCGGCTGCAGTGTCCGTGTTGCCCTATGCGTTCGGGCATCTCGCATTCGAGCGGTACCACTCAACGAGGGTCACCTATGGCCAGACGATCAGGGCGCTTGCCCAGATCCCAGAGGTGGCCGGCCTTGCGCCTCTCGGACACTCGACCCGAACGGCTGACCTTTCGGTGGCGGTCGCTCAGGAACTCGGCCTGTCTCCGGGCGACGTCGTAGAACTCGAATACGCTGCGCTGATGCACGACGTTGGGCGCATCACCCTCAACGAACCTGCGATCCTCAAAGCCGGGTACACCGAGGAGGACATTGCGCGCTGGGGAGCCCAGATCATTGCCGAGGCGCCCTATCTCCAGAATGTGAGCAGTGTGGTAGAGCAACAGCACCGTCCGTATCGGTCGCCAGGCATTGAATTCGATCCTGATGTTCCGGTGCCGTCAAAGATCATCAAGGTCACGTCTGCCTACGATCAGGGCCAGGTTGAGATGGATCTATCGCCCGTCGAAGCGCTCGAACGAATCCACCAGGGTTCTGCGTACGAATTCGATCCCGCAGTCGCAGCGTCTCTGCGCAGGGTGCTCGTCTACCGAGGCGAAATCCCCTTCTAGCGAACCGGAGTCCTGGAGCCAGGGGATCCGGGTACCCAGCGTGAATGACTCAGTGCGCTATTGGTCCGCGGCCGATCCCGGCACACCGGTCACGCGGTGCGCAAACAGGGTGAGGGGCTGGCGCATCTGGTCCTCGAGGAACACTGCAACGCCGATGGCGAGGAACACATCGCCGAGTGACAGCACCGCATCGGGTAGCGGGATGATGTCGGCCAGGAACGGAAGCGTGGTCGTTTCGGTGAGGAGGACGTGCTTGGCATCCAGGACGAGCTCGCCGGCCTCCCCAGCAATCATGGCGGCCTCCGCCAGCACAGGCATTCCGCCGTTGAGTGAGATCACTGTGAAGTTCATGAGGATCCCGACTCCAGCTATCCAGATGCCTGATGCATCCCTGTTGAGCCACACGAACACGAGGAGTGGTACATAGGAAATCAGAACGAGGGCGACCGCGATCTCGTGGTACTGGTTGGGTACGAAGCTTGAAGCAGCGAGGACGAAGAACCCGAGCGGAAGCAGCCACCACGCTTTCACGCGGATCTCGGTGAGGTTGCGGAGTTTGCCACCCCGAAGCCACCCCACGATGATCGCGACCACCAGGACGAGCAGAATCCACTGCATGCTTTCACGATAGTGGCGACTCCGAAATCCGAACGGTGCGCATTGCGGGAACTGAGTAGTCTTTTCGCGTTCGCGTCAGCAGAGGACCCTCAGTGATCACCTACGTCGTTACCAACCGAACCGCCACCATCACGATCGACGATGAGGAGCGGAGGAACCCGATGTCGAACGCAGTCATGGCGGAGATGACCGATGCGGTCGAGCGGGCGGCTATCGACCCTGGGGTTGGGGTGGTTGTGATCACCGGTGCGGGTATCAAAGCGTTCTCTGCTGGGGGCGACCTGTCATCAGGCTTTGTGGACGCTCCGCTGCACGATCATCAGGAGCGAAGGGCGCTTGCAGATCTGTTCCGTGCAATTCGAGGAAACCCGAAGCCGGTCATCGCCAGGGTGAATGGCGTCGCCCTCGGCGGTGGGTTCGGGCTCGCGGTGGTATGCGACATCACGATTGCGGTGCGCGGGACGAAAATGGGGACTCCGGAGATTGGGGTTGGGCTGTGGCCAATGATGATCTCGGCTGCGCTCCTGCGGTCGATGCCACGCAAGCCGATGATGGATATGATGCTCACGGGCCGAGTGATCACGTCGGACGAGGCGGCGGCCTTCGGATTGGTCACCCGAGTCGTTTCATCCGATCAGCTCGACACCGAGGTGGATGAGGTCGCCGAGGCGCTCTTGTCGCGGTCGCCCGCTGCTCTTTCCCTTGGGAAGCGATCGTTCTACGCCATCGAGGATATGGATTTCGAGACTGCCCTCGATCATCTCCACACCGGGCTCACGGCTGTTGCGCTCACGGAGGATGCAGCAGAGGGTGTTGATGCCTTCATCGAGGGGCGGGACCCGCAATGGAAGGGCCGCTGACCAGGTCAGCTGATTGGCGAGCCCACCGGAGTCGATTGGAGCCAGCTAGCCGAACAGCCATTGCAGCAGCCACAGCGACGGCAGGCCCACGACGATCGCGGCTCCGATACTGCGTGTCTTCCACGCCGCAAGGCCACCGAGGATTGCTGCAGGGACGTAGAAGTTCCATGCGTCGAAAGAGCCGTCAGGTGCCAGAAGGGCGGGCAGCGTGATGGCTGCCAACACCGCAGGTGCAATGTACTTCAGCGCGCGCTCGATGGTTGGGGGAACCGAGATTCGTCCGAACAACGCAATGAAGGAGAACCTCATCGCAAACGTGACGATGCCAGCGAGAATCACGACGGTCCACATGGTTGCGGCGCTCGTCATGTGAACCATCTCTCCGAGGCCATTCCAGCGGCAACGCCAGCGGAGGTGCCAACCAGGAGGCCGAGGTGATACGGCAGTCCGACCGCAGCCACGGCAACGAGTCCACCGACAACTGCAGCGACGAGTCCGGGCTTGTCGCGGATGGCGAGGACGAGGAGGGCCATGAAGGTGAGGGGAATCGCAAACTCGAGCGACCACGACGAGGGTATCGAGGCCCCCAGCACCATGCCGAGTGTCGTAGCGATCTGCCACGTGGTCCACAGCCCCAACCCTGCTCCGAAGTAGTACGGAAGCACCGAGGGGGCCGTCCTCGGGTCAGGAAACCTGTGCGAGGTCACCAGATAGGCCTGATCGGTCAGCAGGTAGGCAACCGATACCTTGCCGCGCAATGGCGTGGCGACGGTGTACCTCCCCATATCTGCTGAATACATCAGGAGCCGAGCGTTGATGACGATGGCCGTGACAAGCGCAACGAGGGGCGCCCCGCCACCGCCCAGGATTTCGACGATGGCGATCTGGCTGGCGCCGGCGAATACGATGAACGATGATGCCCATGCCGCAAGGGCTGGAACATCCGCGGCTGCCGCCGTCACGCCAAAGATGAGGCCAAACGGTGCCACGCTGAGCAGGATCGGCGCCACGTCCCTGACACCGTCTGTCCAACGCGAATCGGCTGTGGTGTTGGACATGGGCTCGGCAAGGATCGGGAACTGGGTGGGTGAAACTACCAGTCCCCCGGGCGTGTGGCAGCCGATCGCTATCCGAAGTGCTGTGCGAACTTGTCTGCGAGGTCTTGCTCGGTGACTTTGCCGAAGATGCGCTCAACGATGACGCCATCACCCGAAATGATGTACGAAGCTGGCAGGCCCAGCGGGTTGTAGGCGCCCTCGACGTTGCCATCGCTGTCGAAACCGAGGAGGTACGTCACCGCGACCTCTTCTGCGAACTCGGTCGCGTCGTTCTCGGAGTCCTGCACTGCGACACCGACGAACTTGACCTCCGGATGCGCGACGGATGCGGCATCGATCGCGGGCATCTCCTCTCGGCAGGGGAAGCACCACGATGCCCAGAGGTTGAGGAACACGGGACGGCCATCGTCTGCGATGTGCTCGCTCAGGGAGAACTCCTCGCCGTCGGTGGTCGGCACGGAGAAGATCGGAGCAATCTCGGCATCGCCGGCGCCAGAGTCGGCCCCTTGTAGCCCGGTCGGTTCGTCGCCGTCGGAGGTGCAGGCAGACGCGATGACGGCGACCAGCAGAACGATGAGAACAAGAAGTCGATGAGGCCCGGTCATGGTCGGGACGGTAGAGCCTGCGGCCGGATACTGAGTCCAGCGTCGGCCGGCGCGATCCCGTGACGTGGGAGCGTCTAGCCTTCTCGCCATGTCGTTTTTCACGCGGAACCGAGCTGAGTTGGAAAAGCTGGGTATCAACCCCGATCGGCTCCCGCCGGGCCAGTACCACACGAAACGATTCCCGATTCTCAACGTGGGCTCGGTGCCAGACATCGACCCCACCACATGGGACCTGAAGATCGGCGGCCTCGTAGGCAAGCCCCAGCGGTACTCGTGGTCTGACGTCATGAACATGCCAACCGTGTCCGTAACCACGGACATCCACTGTGTCACGAAGTGGACGAAGTTCGACACCACGTGGACAGGAGTAGCGACACAACACATCCACGAACTCGCCAGCGTCCGTCCCGAGGCAACCCATGTGATGGTCGAGGCCGAACAGGGGTACACCGCAAATCTCCCGCTTGCCGATTTCCTTGCCGAGGCCAGTCTCTTCGCCTCGACCTTCGAAGGCGAAGCACTCACGCCCGAGCATGGCTATCCGCTCCGCCTGGTTGTTCCGCGCCTGTACTTCTGGAAGTCGGTGAAGTGGGTACGGAGTCTTACGTTCATCGCCGGCGATGAGCCAGGCTTCTGGGAGCGGAACGGGTACCACATGTACGGCGACCCCTTCGAGGAACAGCGGTACTGGGGCGACTGAGTCCGAGATTTCTTCGCTTCCCACCCAGCAAGATTGATCAATTCTTGCCCCATTTCGTCATCCGCGGGTGACAGGGTCGCAACAATGGTGATCCCTTTCGCCAGTCGAAACACAGAAAGGTCTTGTACCCGAATCTCGCCCCTCACCGGCATCTAGTCTTGGATGCTGGAATCGTCCGAATCCACTGACACAGGAGACGCCCGCTGTGACGCATGATCCCTTCTCCGCACGACAGGTCATCGACACCCCCCTGGGTGAACGCGACGTGTGGCGCATTGATGCGCTCAAGGACATGGGTGATATCGACACCCTGCCGTACTCCATCAAAGTGCTCCTCGAATCTGCGCTGCGCAACCACGACGGACTGGTTGTCAGGGATGAAGATGTTCGGGCGGTGGCCCAATACGATGCGTCGAAAGTCGGTTCGGGCGAGGTCGCCTTCAAGCCGTCCAGGGTGGTTCTCCAAGACTTCACCGGGGTGCCTGCAGTGGTCGATCTCGCAGCCATGCGGGCAGCAATGGTTCGAATGACCGGCGACGAGGCATCGGCAGCGAAGGTGAATCCGCAGGTCCAGTCGGATCTCGTGGTCGACCACTCGGTGCAGGTTGACGCGTTCAACTCTCCAGATGCCCTCGGAATCAACTCCGACTACGAGTTCGAGCGCAACCTCGAACGCTATGAGTTCCTCAAGTGGGGACAGTCTGCATTCGACAACTTCTCCGTCGTTCCCCCTGCGACGGGGATCGTTCACCAGGTGAACCTCGAGTACCTCGCCAAGGTTGTGTGGGACGAGGGCGGCGCCCTGTACCCGGACTCCTTGGTTGGCACCGACAGCCACACAACCATGATCAATGGGCTCGGTGTCGTTGGCTGGGGAGTGGGCGGAATCGAGGCAGAGGCCGTGATGGTCGGTCAGCCGATCTACATGCTGCTCCCGGAAGTGGTCGGTTTCAAGCTCGCCGGAGAGCTACCGGACGGTTCGACGGCCACCGATCTGGTGCTACGAGTGACAGAGATGCTTCGCGAGCACGGCGTCGTCGGCAAGTTCGTTGAGTTCCACGGACCCGGGCTGACAACGATGCCTGTGGCGAACCGGGCTACGATCGCCAACATGGCGCCGGAATATGGCGCCACCGTCGGCTTCTTCCCCGTTGACGACATGACCCTCGAGTACCTGCGTTTGTCTGGTCGGTCCGAGGAGCTGATCGCGACCGTTGAGCAGTATTACAGGCTTCAAGGAATGTGGCGCGAGGACTCGCGCTCGATCACCTACAGCGCCGAACTCGAGCTCGACATGTCGACCGTCGTCCCCTCGATGGCAGGCCCGAAGCGTCCCCAGGACCGCATCGAACTGACGGACATGAAGCGGCAGTGGCATGTCGACCTTGACGGACAGCTCAGGCCGGATGGCGCGACGGACGGCGTGGCTGCCGGTGTTGAGTACGAAGGAGAGACATTCGACCTCGACGATGGTGATGTCGTAATTGCTGCCATCACCAGTTGCACCAACACCTCGAATCCCGAAGTGATGGTTGGAGCCGGGCTCGTTGCCCGCAAGGCGCGAGAGCTCGGTCTCGACCGCAAGCCATGGGTCAAGACGTCGCTTGCGCCAGGGTCGAAAGTGGTGACCGACTACCTCATGAAGTCCGATCTGCTCGAGGACCTCGAGGCAGTCGGGTTCTTCACCGTTGGGTATGGCTGCACCACGTGCATCGGAAACTCCGGCCCTCTGCCAGATCCCATTGCCCGCGGCATTCGCGAGAACGATCTGGTCGTGACGTCCGTGCTTTCTGGCAACCGGAATTTCGAGGGCCGCATCAGTCCTGACGTGCGGGCCAACTATCTGGCCAGCCCACCGCTTGTCGTCGCCTACGCGTTGGCTGGCACCGTCGATATCGATCTGACCACAGAGCCGATTGGAACCGGCAAGGACGGCAACGATGTCTATCTCGAAGACATATGGCCATCGCACCAGGAGATCGTTGACATTGTGGGAAGCTCGGTGACGACCGAGCAGTTCCATCGTGAGTACGCGGCCGTGTTCGATGGCTCGCCACGTTGGCAGGGGATCGATACCTCGGGTGGCGCGCTGTTCGAGTGGGACGATGCGTCCACCTATGTGCAGGAGCCCCCGTTCTTCATGGACCTCGGGCCGGACCCAACGCCGCTCGAACCGATCGTTGGTGCACGAGTGCTCCTGAAACTCGGGGATTCTGTGACGACGGATCACATCAGTCCGGCTGGTGCGATTGGGCCAGACACT
>Ga0265309_10000472_pt1 | contig 16223 bp, 17 predicted proteins | sample Helome_FD_192492 | JGI IMG/M metagenome (GOLD analysis project Ga0265309, IMG submission 192492) | Marine sediment microbial communities from subtidal zone of North Sea - Hel_20160524 (Illumina Assembly) | ecosystem: Environmental > Aquatic > Marine > Subtidal zone > Sediment ...
CCTCAATGAACCCAAAACCGTTTATGGTTTTTAACAGCAGCCCTAAAAAGACGCCTCGATGCAGGACTGCCTGCTTTTACCATTTTGGTTTGCGATAATATCGAGCACAATGGCGATATGATGCGCAAGATGCTACTCACTTTTGCCGAAGCCCAAGACCCTGACCTGGCCAAATGGATAGCCCAAGAAGTCAGTTTCCCCAATAGCATGGTAGACCGTATTACGCCGGTAACCACACCAGCCGATATCGAAACCCTGGCACAAAACTATGGTGTTCAAGATGCCTGGCCCGTCACCTGCGAACCCTTTATACAATGGGTGGTGGAGGACAAATTCTCCAATGGGCGCCCTGACTTTGAAAATGTCGGTGTTCAATTTGTACCTGACGTAGGGCCTTATGAAAAAATGAAATTGCGCTTACTGAATGCAGGTCATTCAGTCCTGGGTCTTTTGGGAGCCCTACACGGACACCCCACTATAAATGCCTGTATGGAAGACGAAGTCTTCGTTACCTATTTACGTGCCTTTTTGGATACAGAAGCAACGCCAATTTTAGGGGACATTGAAGGTATTAACCTGGAGGAATACAAAGACATTTTGCTACAGCGGTTTGCCAATCCCAATATCAAAGACAGTGTGAGCCGTATTTGTTCGGAAAGTTCTGCCAAATTGCCTAAATTTTTAATTGCTACTATACATGAGAATTTAGCCACTGGTGGCAGTATTGAGTTTGCAACCCTGATCATTGCTGCCTGGTGTTATTACAGTGATAAAGGAATGGATAGACATGGGCATCCAATCGAAATAATCGATGCTATGAGCACCGATCTACATCAAGCCGCCAAACAAACCAAAACCGACCCACTAGCCTTTATAAGACAAGAATCTCTTTTTGGTGAACTTAAAAAAAATAAGAGATTTACAAAGTTGTATTCAGAGTCGGTTCAGAAAATCTATACCGATTCCAATATCAAAAAGTATATGAAGGATATGATTTAAAATCTACTATTTGATTCTGGAAAAGAAAAAATATGTGCCTCAACAATACCTATACGCAATGTCCCTCGGGACAATGCGCATAGCCAAAACGTTAGCTACACTTTAATATGACGCCCGGGGAAATTTACGATACAAAACGAAATAATTTTATAGAAAAAACGAAAAGGAATTTTGGTTTTCTAGTTTCGGAACTGGGGTTTGAGCGACCTAATCATACATTTCATGAGCAGGAGAACGGAAGTATAACCCAAGATGAATTTAGATATGTGGGGCTAAACAAAGTAATAGTCATTTCAAACGCTTATCATCCTGTTGATTATGGATTTGAAATAAATTGTATTGATAAGCAAACTGGACAATCTGCAATGATATTCTCGGTTTTGAAAGAAAAACAAGATATGGAACAAAGCTATCTTGAAAGTGCCTCCGAATTCTTAAAAACCGAATTGAAAAAAGTATAAAAATCGTAGCTAACAACGTCTAAACCCAAGCACCAAATGCCAATGTAGGGTTTGATAACGTAGGTTTTGGAATTTGGATTTTGTATTTTGTTATTTGCCCGCAGTCGCGGGCAGGCCAGGGCCGTTGTACGTAAATTAAAGCATAATGAAATATCCAAGATCTATACAGATCGGAATTCTAATTTTCGTAGTAGAACTTATACTTATTGGGTTATGGTTTTACCAGGCTCAACCTGAATCAGAATCCGCCATGGGTGTTTTTACACTAGTACCCATTCTATTTGGAGGCAATATAATCCTGGGATTAGTTAGTTACTTCTTTAATAAGCCTGTTGGTCTTTTACTTTTTGCTAATTCAGTTCTCTGTCCCTTGCTTTTCTATGCGGTTTGGATCATGTGGTTCACGTACTGGGCACGCTAAATAGTGAAACCTATTTCAACTTATATTTGGAATTTGTATTTTGGAATTTGCCCGCAACCGCGGGCCAGCCAAGGCCGTTGTGCCTAATGCGAAAAAGACAGAAATGGCAGTAACCTATGACAAGCATTATCAGACAGAAAACCTGTTCGGAGATCCTTATTCCGAATTGATTGAGTTTTTGGCCGAATATCCTAAAAGAGGCAAAGTACTTGACCTGGGATGCGGGCAAGGCAGAGATGCAATTGCATTGGCTCGCCTTGGTTATTCTGTGACAGGGATTGATAATTCAAAGGTCGGGATTGACCAAATGAACAAAGTGGGACAAGCTGAAAACCTGAATTTAGTTGGACAAGTTGAAGACATTTATGGGTTTAACCAATTTGATAAGTTTGATGTTATCCTTCTCGACAGCATGTTTCATTTCGCTAAGAAAGAAAAGGCAAAGGAAATCGGTTTAATCAAAAAGATCATCTCGCAAATTAAAAATGGGAGTTTAGTTGTCGTTTGTATCCAGGACACAGGAGACAAGATTCACATTTTAAATCAGGCGATCGACCATGAAAAGCAACTTAATAGATTGACAGACAAGAAATTCAAATACACTTTTGAAGATAAAGAAAGTGGACATAGATCTGAAACTGACTATAGATTGATCGTAATTGAAAAATAAAAACACTACTCACAACAACTCCTAAAACCAAGCTACGCCTGGTAAATTCCAAGCACCAAATTCCAAATTCCAATAGGGACTTAATTTCTGTATCTTAGGACATCAACATTATGAACGGATTTGATATCGTTATGGTCATTGCCATCATCCTATTCGCTAGATTAGGTGTCCGACTTGTGACACGATATATTCAAATGAAAAAAGAGCAGAAATCCAAGGATGATTAAATTCTTCAGAGGGCCGAACGGCAAGCAAAGGTCTAGTAGACCTTTGATAGTGAGGAGCCAGGCGGTGCGCTGGCCAAAAAAACAAATGATATGATTAAGTTCTTTAGAACCATAAGAAAAGACCTTATGGAAACAGGAAAGACAGGAAAGTACTTAAAGTATGCTATTGGTGAAATTGTACTAGTGGTTGTAGGTATACTTATAGCGCTTCAAATAAATAACTGGAATGAAGATAAAAAGAATCAAAAATTAATAGCTGCTTACAAAAATAGTTTACTAGAAAACCTAGTCCAAGATAGCACTGTCATAGCTGATAACATTATTAGTATAAAATCTCATATTCTCGAAATTGAAGCTTTTGAAAAAAGAGTGTCTGAAGCTCAAGCACCATTAGATACTATTCTAAAAATCGCTCGTTTTGAATATGAGTTTATCATTGCCCAGGGCGATCATTACGAAAAAGACACTTATGAAGTACTTAATGCTACCGGACATATTGCCTTATTCGATAATACATTAATCAAAAAGCTTAAGGAGTTAAATAGTCTACAAGATCGTGCTTTGGCTGACAATGCTCAAACTTTTGAATCGTATAGAAATGTCGGTATGAGTTATGCACAAAAGTATCCTTTCTCTTTAGGAAATAATTTGATTAAATATAATACCAAAGCAGCAAGCGAAATCTGGAGTACCATTTCTAAATCTGAACACGCTACAGAATTTAATGCCTTGGTCATTGCAAAAGGAGATTCATACAGGCTGGCATTAAATTATCTGCCCAGGTTATCAGTAAAAACAAATGAATTACTTGCTGAACTACGAAAACAGAAATAACAAAAGCACATCTAAAACCAAGCTTTACTAAGCAAATCTGGCTGAACAATTAAAAACGGTGATTAAAATATAAACGTGGAATTATATGCTCACAGACATCAATCCGAAATTACCCATGCGTGACAAGTATGTTACTCAAGCGTATTATTCCAAGCAATTAGGTTTTAAGGTATTTGGAAGTGCCGACTATGACGGCTACTTGATGATGCAAAAAGACCAAATTCAAATACATTTCTTTGAATTTAAAGAACTTAAGCCCAAAGAGAATTACGGACAAGTGTATATTCGAACCGACAATATTGATGAATTTTATAAATTACTATTGGAAAAACAGACTAAAATTCATCCGAATGGAAAATTTGAAGCCAAGGCTTGGGGACAAAAGGAATTTTCGATTCTTGACCCTGACAACAACCTATTGACATTCGGACAAACTATTTAGAAAAAATGAAAACAACAACATTTCTAACATTTGTAGGGGATCAATGCGGAAAGGCTGAAGAAGCGCTAAAATTTTACACGTCTATCTTTCCAAATTCGGAGATCAAAAGCATAACAAATTACGCAGAGGGAGAGGCCGGAGGAACACCGGAGCTCATTAAATATGGGGTGTTTACATTAAATGGTGTAGAGTACAGGGTCTCCGAAAGTAATTATAATCACGCCTGGTCATTCACCCCAGCGGTATCAGTCTTCGTTGATTCCAGCTCTGAAAATGAGATAGATACCTTATTCGAAAAGCTTTCTTCAAATGGAGGCCAAGTTATGGTTCCTCTTGACAATTACGATACGGGGGATTACGGCTTTGGTATAAAATTCGGTTGGTGTGAAGACAAATACGGAATTTCATGGCAATTTAACCTTTCAGAATAATTTCAAATTGAAATATAGAATACTGTTTATCATAGCAGTTCTTTGCTGCATTCAAATCATCGCACATCCCGGAGGAAATATGACAAGACTCCTAAACCAGGCTGCCTAGGTAAACCTGCCCCACGCAATGTGGGTATTTTCAAAACATTTTATTCCAATAAATTCAATACATTTTTTCTGTAACTTAACGGGAAACATTTCTTAATAATGGCAACATATACACTGGATATTAATAATGCAGAGCATACTGTTGAGGTTGCTGAAGGGACTTCCCTGCTCTGGGTTATTCGTGAACACCTGGGATTAACAGGGACAAAATATGGCTGCGGCATTGCGCAGTGCGGATCATGTACAATCCATATTGATGGATCACCAACCAGAGCCTGCATAATGCGGGTAGATAATCTGAAAGAAGGACAAAAGATCACCACTATTGAGGGCCTATCGGAAAATGGCGACCATCCCTTGCAATTGGCCTGGATCGAGGCACAAGCACCTCAATGCGGCTACTGTCAATCCGGACAAATCATGCAAGCAACCGCCCTATTAGAGGGAAATTCATCGCCCAGCCGGGATGAGATCAAAACCTATATGAACGGAAATTTATGCCGTTGTGGTACCTATATGCGTATAGTTAAGGCCATTGAATTGGCATCGGAAGAACAAATCGCTACCCGTTAGATCGAGCACTTTACAAAAAAGCATCTTAGCCATGAACACGACAACACCGTCCATAGACAGAAGACAATTCTTAAAAACGACAAGCGGCGTAGCCCTCTTTATTGGGGTGTCCGGAATGTTACCGCTGGCCATTTCCTGTAAGAATGAAAAAGAGATCCAATTGCAATTGGAAAAACACCCGCTGACGGCCTGGGTGCAAATCTCGGAAGACGGACAGATTACCATTTACAATCCGGCCGCTGAAATGGGCCAGGGTTCCATGACTTCCTTGCCTGTATTATTTGCCGAAGAAATGGACGCGGACTGGTCTAAAGTGAAGGTGGCATTTTCACCTCAGGATGTTGCTATTTATGGCACTGAAGGCTGGCGACCGGGAACCAGGATCCTAATGTCTGCCGGAAGCCGGGTAACCAAAAGCTATTTTGAAGTAATGCGAAATGCCGGAGCCCAGGCACGCTATGTTTTACTGGCATCTGCCGCCAAGCACTGGCAGGTTCCCATAGCTGAGTTAGGTACAGACCAGGGCTTTGTAATTAATACTCAGAACGATGAAAAAATAGGTTATGGAGAGCTGATCCCTTATCTGGAAATGCCGGAAACCCTTCCGGATTTCACTCCAGAACAATTAAAGCAGCCCAAAGACTTTCGCTTGATTGGTAGGGATATCCCACGTACAGAAATACCGACCAAAGTAGATGGGAGTGCCCAGTTTGCTGGTGATGTGCGATTGCCTGATATGATATATGGGGTATTGGAACGCGGCAACTTACATGGCGCTAAACCCACCCTGACCAACGAATCGGAAATCTTGGCAATAGAGGGCGTATTAAAATTAGTTCCCTTCGATTATGCAATAGGCATCATAGCCAGCAGCCTTGAACAGGCTTTAGCCGCCAAGAAACTATTAAAAATAGATTGGAGTGATGCTGAAGCTACGGGATTTAACTCTGAGGAGATTTTTGACGAATACGAAAAAATTGCTGCGGAGAATAAAAAGGGCAGGATAATCACCGAAATAGGGAATGTGCAGCAGGCACTGAGATCTGCGGCCAGGACCTATACGGTAGATTTTAAGAATGACTATGTCTGCCACGCACAAATGGAACCCTTGAACTCTGTAGTTCAGCTAACAGAAGATCTGAAAAATGCCGAGGTTTGGGCAGGCAGCCAGCAGGGAGGAGACGGTAAATTGGGCGTACCTGAAGCGCTTGGGATTCCTCCGGAAAATGTAAAAATTAATCTGCAATATCTAGGGGGTGGGTTTGGAAGAAGGTCCATGACCGATTTTGTGGTCGAATGTGTAACCCTTGCCAAAGAAATGGCTCCTCGTCCTGTCAAATTGATCTGGACACGGGAAGATGACCTTACCTATGGGGCGTATCGCCCCTTGTCTTTGCAACGCCTTACTGCGAGCACCGATAGACAAGGAAATATAACCAGCCTGTCTCATTGTGTGGTTGCAGACAATGGGAATTTGGCAACAAGTGGCATTCGAAACGCGTATTATGACATTCCCAATCAATTTGCCGAATCACGGGGAATTTCCCGTGGTATCCGGTTAAAACATTGGCGTGCTGTAGGACATGGGCCAAATAAATTTGCTATTGAAGCCCTGCTGGACGATATCGCTTTAGATCAAGGAACTGATCCTGTAGAATTGCGCCGAAAATTAATGGTTAAATCGCCAAGGGCGCTGGCTACACTGGAGAAGGCCGTCGAAATGGCCAACTGGGATACGCCTTCAGTTGCAGGTAGAGCAAAAGGAGTTGCTTTCCTGGAGCGTAGCGGTACCTTGGGAACGGGCATCTGCGAAATTTCTGTAAATCGCGATACCGGAAAAATAAAAGTGCACCATTTCTGGAGCGCAATAGATGCCGGGGTTATCGTGCAACCGGATAATGTTAGGGCTCAAATGGAAGGTGGCATCCTAATGGGCATGAGCAGCGTGCTAAAGGAGCGGATCACTATGGTAGACGGTAGGATTCAACAATCTAATTATCACGACTATCAGCTATTGCGTTTTGAGGACATTCCCGAAACCATCGAAACGGAGATGATCGCATCCACTGAGCATCCCCAGGGCGTAGGAGAATCAGGCACACCATTGGTCGCCTGTGCAATTGCCAATGCTTTTTTGAAATTGACAGGTAAACGATTGCGGCATCTGCCTTTCACCCCCAATCGCGTGTTAGCCGTATTAAACAATTAAAGCAAGGGAATAATAAACCTTAGGTAAGTAGTCACCTGCCAAGCATGGTTAAAAAACCAAGCTGCGCTTCCTAAATTCTTTTATAATGGAGAAGTTTCTATATATTTTCATACACCTCGCTTTACCATTAATTCTATTAATCGATTTCAATTATCGCCGCTCCAAGAATAAGATTGGTTTATTTATTAAATCAATACTGTATATAGCAGTCATTTACTTTTTATACTCTTGGGGGCAATGGCCCTTGGTTGGAAGCTATTATTTAAGGTATTTAATGATTATCATCATAATCCTTGTGTTTTTACTAAGTATCAAAAGATTTCGATCGCTCAAGGTATTGAAGCCCATCGGAGTATGGAAAACCATATTGGTCATATCAACTGGATTACTATTGTTTCTGTTTTTAACAATGAACTTTTATGTATTTAAGGGAAGAAATTATCCCATGGAGGGAGTTGAGCTGGAATTTCCTTTAAAAAACGGAGTTTATTACGTGGCTTCTGGTGGTTCCAGTAAGTTAATAAATAATCATATGAGAGATTATCCAAATGCTCAGGAATTTGCTTTGGATATCAATAAACTTGGAAAATATAGAAGTGCATCAAAAGGGATTTTGTCAAAAGCGAATACAGATCATTACATTTATTCAGATACTATTTACTGTCCTTGCGATGGGGAAATTGTAGAAATTAAAAATAATATTAAGGATAATGACTTTGGAAGTATGAACGTTAAATCCAAAAATGGGGCAGGCAATTTTGTAAACATAAATTGTAATAATGACATCTTTGTTTTTATACCACATATGAAGCAATTTAGTATACTCGTTTCAAAAGGTATGATGGTTAAAAGAGGAATGCCATTGGGGTTGGTTGGTATATCAGGCTTCTCTCAGGAACCACACCTGCATATTCAAGCTGCAAAATATGATTTGGACTCCACTTTAGTCGGTATTCCGATAATTTTCAATGGTACAAGCTTATCTAGAAACGATATTATAAAATTAAATAATTAAAACCGTTGCCAAAAAGCAACTTTAACCATGGCAATGCGAGGTAAACCAGCATGTATTGTGTCCGAAAGACCAATTCTGTCAGGACAGGCAGGGCCGAGGCCGTTGAGGTATTATTAATATTGGAGATTCAAAGACAACAATCGTGAAACAATTACTCTATTTACCCATCATACTTATAATTGGCTCATGTAATCAGGAGCCTAAATCAAGTGTTTTAGACAAGGAGGATGTAACTGCGCAAATAGAATTGATGTTGACCAATTATCATACAGCTATCAATAAAGATGGATTAACTGCAGAATTCTTTTATTTAGATAGATCTCCGGACTTTTATTGGGTTCCTCCAGGGTATGAGTCTGCATTGAATTATGACTCTGTTCGAACGATACTAGTTCAAAACTCTAAATCTCTTAAAGAAATTAAATTGCAATGGGACACCTTAAAAATATTTCCTTTAACAAATAATATAGCTACGTATACTGGCATTGTAAATATTATTTCTGTTGATACTGCAGACGTAGAATCTAATGTTTCCATTATAGAGTCCGGCACGCTAATCAAGAGGGAAAATAGATGGAAATTACTCAATGGTCAATCCGCAATTCTGAATGCCGAAACTAACAGATCATTGATACAAGATTAAAAACAAGAAATTAGTTGACATTTTAAGGAGAAAGGGGAAGGCTAAGCAATCATTTGAAATATGGGATTTTACGACTTAACAAAAGAGGAACGGAAAGAATGGGTTGACGCCATCCATAAAGATATCTTTAATGACCTATCCAAGGGTACTGTGAGCCATATAATAGACAATTTCTCTCACGATGACACCTATGTGAGAAAAGCTGGATACCAGGCAATTGGCAAAATATATAAAGCCGATGAAAATCTCAGATCAACCATTGTTTTCGTGCTGGGTACTTTAATTGAATCGGAATTAATAAAAGTGAGGCAAACTACCATCAATGCTGCTGGAGAAATAGGCATGTCCGATTTTGATATCGTACGTGCTTTTTTTGACAAAGGTCTGTTCGATTCACAGCATTCCGTAAGAAATGCAGTTATTGGTTCTATGAAAAAAATGGGTGCAAAAAACCCTGAACCGATATTAAAATGGGCTGCTCAATATCTGCAGCATGAAGACAAGGAAATTAGACGAGAAATCTGTCATGGTATCGAGCTAAGAGGTCGAACCCACCCACAAGACATACTACCGCTGCTCGAGCAATTGCAAAACGACCAAACCAAAAGAGTCAGAAATACGCTTGTTCATGTTTTGGGGCAAATTGCCTATAAAAAAGGATGTTTGGAAACCGTGATCCAAGCATTGAATGGCTGGGAAAATCAGGAATTAGTCGATCTCGCACTTGATGAGATTGTCGATGTGCATGAGCGATATAAGAATTTTGCAGCCTTAAAACAACAAGAGGCAATAGCGTATATTGAGAAAAATTCCAGAAGAAGAAAAACGCTTGACAGCACACCTTAAGCTTCATTCCAGAATTGAACTTTGATAAGTAATTCCTAAGGAGCCAGACCAAGGCCTTTGTGTCAACCAGAATAAAACTGAATGGAAATTGGAAAATATTTAGATAGAATTAGATATTCGGGCCAACTTGAACCCAGTTTACAGGTATTAAAAAAATTACAAAAGAACCATCTTTTACATATTCCTTTTGAGAATTTGGATATTCACTACAACAACCCAATTGAGTTGGACATCAACCAATTTTACAATAAGATTGTAGAAAGAGGACGAGGCGGTTTTTGTTTTGAGTTAAACGGACTCTTTTACGAATTACTGCTTTCGTTGGGTTTCAATGCAATACGGGTTTCTGCAAGGGTTTACAGTAAAGAAAAGGTGTATAGCCCTGATTTTGACCATCTTACAATAATTGTAACTATTGAGGATACGGACTACTTGACCGATGTTGGATTTGGAGAGTTTATTTTTGAACCTTTGGAAATAGAAGTAGGAAAAATTCAAAATGACGAAAGAGGAAGCTATTCTATTGACACCTATGAAGACGGATATTTACGCGTAAATAAAATTGATAACGATATCTCTACGCCCGAGTTCATTTTCAAAAAAGTAGAGAGGGAATTGTCAGCGTATGCAGAAATGTGCGAATATCATCAAACAAACCCCAATTCTCATTTTATGCAAAAACGATTAATTTCCCTGCCAACAGAAAACGGAAGGATTACGATTTCCGGAAATCTGTTAAAAATCAAAGAAAACAAATCAATCACAGAAAAGGAATTGAAAAACGAAGCTGAATTTGAAAAAGAATTGTGGGAGAAATTTAATATTTCCCTGGAAAAGTCCGTTGCCAAAAACCAACCAAGTAAATGATTGGAATATTAGTCGCATTTGCCATTTCCTGGTTGCTTTTATATTTCATTGAAAAGAAGAATCTTCTAGCATTAGGATTTCTTCCCGTAGCAAAAAGACTGGAACAATTCCTAATAGGATTTTTACTTTCGGCTATACTCTGTGCACTTGTCCAATATTTTGAAGCATTCCTAAAATCTTCATCGTGGATCTTGAATGATAATATCTCGAGTGGTATTATTCTAAAATCATTTTATTGGGATCTTAAATCTGTACTTACAGAGGAATTGATATTTCGCGGAGCGCTGCTTTATATTCTGATACAAAGAATTGGCTGGCAAAAAAGCATTTTAATCTCTGCGATTGCTTTCGGAATTTACCATTGGTTCTCTTTTGGCGTTTTAGGTAATGTAATGGCTATGATTTTAGTCTTTATAGGAACGGGGTTAATGGGTTATGCCTGGGCCTGGGCCTTTGCAAAAACAAAATCCATACTACTGCCATTTGGACTCCATTTGGGCTGGAATTTTATTCATAACACCATATTTTCAAAGGGACCTCTAGGTGATTTAGTGCTGATTTCACAAGGCGGCACGGAATTGACCGGTTGGATTTCTTTATTAAATTTTGTCAGTGGATTGGTTATAGTTCCAGTTTTAGTAATAATTTATGTGAGATATTTTGTGAAAGAGGAAACAAAATAAATGCGAACGAATGAATAAAGTACAAATACTGGGCATTATCGTTATTGTAGCAGGATTGGTCATTTCATTTGCCTATGAGAACTTAGGTTTCGATATGATCCCGGGGATTTTGATAGGCCTGGGCGCAGGACTCACGGTTTACAAAAAGAAAAACTAAACATTCAACCAATGGAAAAAATCTGGGTACTATTACTAGCTGTTTTACTCTTCCTGGTATTTGCCTTTCTCGTATGGAAACTGACGAGTGGGGACATAAAAAAAGAATACGGCACTAAAATGTGGAATCAATGGCCATCCCGATTATATTATTGGCAGGGTGTGGTATTGTATGGTGTCGGACTCACACTTGTAACAATGCTTCTTTTGAAATGGGTTAATGTCTTGACTTTCTAAAAGTGAAATACCCCTGAGTAAAAATACGGTTGCCGACAACTCCTAATACCTAATGATAAATTCCAAATTAAAATGAGAGGCTATTGAATAATAAGACTACCTTTTATATCGGTGTGCTTGGAGCAAGTCTATTCCTTATTTCTTCAATTCTTGGAGGAATTCTTATTGATGGTTATAGTGAAATAAGTCAATTAATAAGTGAAACCTATGCTATTGATACTGAATATGGAGAGGTATTACGGTTTTTTGGAATAATCCCGAGTGGCATATTATTGACATTATTTGCTTTTCTGGCATACAAAAAATTCCCGCTTTCCAAGCTAACTAAATGGGGATTTTTGATTTTTGGATTATGCTACGGCATCGCAACGGTGATCGTTGGGATCTTCCCTTGTGATAGTGGGTGCAACAAGCAATTTATCAACCCAAGTTTATCCCAATTTATACATAACCTTAGTGGATCCTTAACCTATATGTTTGTTCCATTAAGTATGATACTTATTGGTATTGCAATACGTAAGTTTCCCAAATACAAACAACTGTCTAGACTTGGAATTACGTGTGGAATAGTTGGCTATCTATTTGTTTTTCTGTTTATATCAGAACCAACTTCAGAATATATTGGCTTATACCAGCGTATTATCGAAGGCGTATTTATTTTATGGATACTTAGTTGCGCGGTTTTTATAAAGAATCTGGATATTCAGTCCATAGATTTAGGGCTTTGAAATTTGGATTTTGTTTTTTGCGCGCAGTGGCGTGCAAGTCGAGGCCAATTTTTCCTAATTTAGTTACGAATGCCAGAAAAGATAAACAGGATACTCCTTTTCTTTTATTTGTGCGGAATATGTTATCATAGCGCTGCACAGAAATATGGCTATATTCAATATAATTCAGACTCCGGAGCCCCCTTTGACCAGGTATCCACTGTGATCCAGGATAAAGAGGGATTAATCTGGATCGGCAGCCAACACGGTTTGTATCGATTCGACGGAGTCCACTTCGATAATTATGGCCTTCATACCGAGAGTCAATTTATTCATCAGCTTCATGAATCTGGAGATGATCTTCTTTTTGTCAATGAAATGAGCCTCTATCAAATTGAAGATGTGCGTTCCAAACCCACAGTGCGTGCATTACTGGAAGGTACGATCGAAGAGAATGATGCACAGCCTTTTTATCCTAACGATATTGTGCTGGCAAAAGATCAGGAGATCTGGATAAGTCAATCTAATCACAGTATTGGAAGACTTCATAAAGATGGCTATAAAACATATCGATTTTCCAAAACCAATAAAGCACAAAAGCTTGCAATAGAGGAAGACTCCAATGGTGGCATTTGGGTGCTGAGTCCGCTGGATGGCTTGTTCTTTTTTAATAAAGCCACTGATTCCTTCGAGAAAATACTGAAGATAGAAAATGAAAATGTGTTATTGATCCATAATGATAATCTCTTAATTGGGAGTGATGCCCTCAGAGTATACAAGCTTATGGGAAACAGGGTACAGTTAGAAAAAACGATTTCCATAGAGGACGATCACGTTTCAGCGATCCATATTGATCATAAGGAGGAATACATTGTCGGGACCAGAAAAGGGAGGTTATTTAAATTTTCAGACCTGAACAGTCCACCTCAAACTATATACGGCGCAAATGAAGCTCATCGGGTGGAAGAACTGGACTTTGGGCATATCAATGAAATTTATGTCACTACGGATAGTATTAGTAAGAAAGATAAGCTTTGGGTAAGCTCTGAGACCGGACTTTGGCTTCTGCATCAACGATTTTTTAAGACTGTAGAAAACTTGCCGTTGAACAATCCCATCGGCCTCGCCATGGGCGATCAGGGGAAGGTCTGGGTGCCTATGAATTATCTATATGAGATCTCTCCTGAAAATGATGAATTCAGCGCCCGAACGATCTTTAACAACTTGCAGGCAAATGCAGTCGCCCAGGATATAGCCGGATTCACCTGGGTATCCACGACTACTCCAAAAGTTGAATTATTAAAATATGACAAGAACAGGCTTGTTGAGCGCTTTGATTTCCATGATCGGGGTGATGTCATTTTCTATATGTTTCCGGACAGCAAAGGCAATATATGGTTCTGTCAGGCACCTTTAAACAAACCCATTGTCGGTGTCGCCAAGATCAGCTCAACAGGAGAGATCAATTATTATGACGATACGAAGGGGTTTTCCAGCAGGGTGCTGGCGATAAAGGAAAGTTCGCGGGGTGAGATCTATGCTGTTGGCATAGGAGAAAAAAGCTATTTGTACCGTTATGACCCACAGCAAGATCATTTCGTAAACCTCAGCCCTGAACTTCCTTTTACTGCCATGTTGAATTTTGAGGCCCATGACCTGACCATAGACGATAGTGGTGTCGTATGGTTAGCAACTACGGACGGCTTGCTGCGCTACGATTCTGAACAGATCACCTTGATCAAAAATGACATACTGGGCCAGGAAGAAGTAAGAGGGGTAACACATTACGCCAATAATAATATATGGATCGCCACGGCGACCAAAGGACTCGTATTTCACCGGCAAAATACATCGACAGCTTTGGGGGAACAGGAAGGGTTACCCGCAGTTATTAGTGCATATAGATGTATAACTACCGATGCCCGTGGACATCTTTGGGCCGGTACAGCTGAGGGCCTGGTATACTCGCGCATGTCGGCCTCCGACCTCCCGGTTTCCAATGCGCCAAGACTCAGACAGATCACGATCAATGGTGTCGAACGCGATGTAGAATTCGATCAGGAAATAAAGCTTCGAAAAGATCAAGAACTCGAACTAGAGTTTACCAACATATCCTTTCCAGCCAAAAATGTTCACTATCAGTACAGACTGCTTCCCGAAGCCGACAGAGAGATCATGTTGGAAGAACAACTTTGGCAATCTAATGGAACCACCAATACACTAAAGCTCAATAGTCTTGAACCTGGGGACTACTATCTGGAATTAAGAGCCAGGCAACCGGGTGGATACCAATGGAGTGCTCCTTTAGCGATCCAATTCAACGTATTTCAACCCTGGTATCTGCAATCCTGGTTTCTATATGGTTCAATAGGATTGTTGATCTTATTAATAGCATATTACTTTAGGATTTATGTGATGCGGCGCTTAAAAAGGTTACAACAAGTGTTGAAATTCTCAAATGAGAAACTTGCCGATAAAGAAACACAACTGCATCAGAAGATCAGGGAATTTGAGGAACAGAAAGAGGAACTGGCTAATGCAAACTCAAATATTCAAACCCTGGAGCTCTTTATTAAGGAAATTCCGGAAAAGGCTTCCTGGCAGGACATCATCACAGCAATGGGAAAAGCAGTAAACCTGGCAGACGATATAGACGCTTTTGAGATCGCATTCAAGGAAAAAAATGAGATCGTGCACAGGGGCTTTTCCAACCAGGAACGCAGCGGTTTTACCTTTAGGAGCAAACCCTTCAATCCCAAAACTAGTTTAGCTTGTTGGGCTATGACAAATAACCAGGAAGTCTTGATCAACGACTTTGAAAAAGAGCACGGTATGTATGTACAGGAAAAGGCGGCCTATCGTTTTAATTCCTTATTGTTTATCCCTTTTACATTAAATAACGAGCAGGCAGTGGTATTATGTGCTTATAGCATCAAGAAAAATGATATTGATCCTAATGATCAGATCATGTTCAGAATATTAGCCCAATTCATCCACTTTTCCATTCATCAAAAACTAACGAAAAAGAAATGAGGAGGCTCTTATTTTACATATTGATTTTCTCATTTTCAGCAGTCAGTGGGCAGCAATCGCTTGCCCAGGGAGATACCCTTATTGTAGGCATCTACCACAATCCGCCCTTTGTCATACAAACAGAAGACAATTCCTTCGAGGGCTTGAGTATTGAGCTTTGGGAAAACATTGCCAAGTCTTCCGATCTGAATTTCCGCTACGAACAATACTCCGACTTTATCGGTATTTTAAAAAGACTGGAGTACCGGGAAATTGACCTTACGATCAACCCTATGGATGTAAATGAACTACGCGTTGAAAAATTTGACATGACGCAACCGTATTTCATTTCCAGTATTGGTGTAGCTATTCCGTACCTGAACCGCTCAGCATTGAGTGTTTTTGTCAGCAATATTTTCTCTTTGGCCTTTTTAAAAATTATTCTACTGCTCATCCTGGTCATATTTGTATTTGGTTTTTTTCTTTGGCTGGTAGAGCGCAGACATAATAAATTTCAATTCCGTCCAGGTCTTTTGGGTTTATTTGATGGCCTGTGGTGGTCTGCCGTAACGATGACTACAGTAGGATATGGGGACAAAGCCCCTAAGTCGAATTTAGGCAAGTCCATTGCCATTATCTGGATGTTCACTGCTGTGATTATTATTTCAAGTTTTACGGCCGG
>Ga0265309_10000474_pt1 | contig 16209 bp, 20 predicted proteins | sample Helome_FD_192492 | JGI IMG/M metagenome (GOLD analysis project Ga0265309, IMG submission 192492) | Marine sediment microbial communities from subtidal zone of North Sea - Hel_20160524 (Illumina Assembly) | ecosystem: Environmental > Aquatic > Marine > Subtidal zone > Sediment ...
GGGCGCTAAAGAATCCCTTTACAAAATATATGCTACAAAAGGATTGAGTTTTTTGAATCATATTTATATTCACGATTTTGCTTTAGATGCTCTGGAAACATCAGGCAAAATTAAATTCTATGCCGATCATAGTTCCTATGATATTGAATTTCTTGAATTTTATGGTTACACTTGCGTTTTTGCCCTAAAAAGAAGTAATGAATAGCCTCCTGGACTGGTTTTTTTCTCAATACGATGAGGTTCCCTTCTATCTTGTTACACTTGAGGTTGTTGGGGTTATTTTTGGTTTCCTGAGCGTGTGGTATGCGAAGAAGGAGAACATACTCGTATACCCTACAGGTATTGTTAGTACGGGGATCTTTGTCTATGTCCTCGGAGTATACGGCTTATTGGGTGATATGCTGATCAACGCCTACTATTTGGCGATGAGTGTTTATGGTTGGTACGTATGGACGCGAAAAGTTGATCCGACCCATTTTATTCCCGTTACAAGAATGAATACCAAAGAAATACGGTGGGGCGTAATATTATTTCTTGGGTCGATTTTGTTCACCACAGCGATTTACCTGACTTTCGATAAATTCAATGCCTGGACAGCCTATGTAGATACGTTAACGACGGCTATCTTCTTTGTTGCCATGTGGTTAATGGCTCGTAAAAAATTTGAGCACTGGATCTTTTGGATCATTGGTGATATAATTTCAATACCTCTGTATTTGTACAAAGGACTTATATTTACAGCGTTCCAATACCTTGTGTTTACACTAATAGCTATTGCCGGATATAAAGCATGGAAGCAGCTTATAAACAAAAGCCCACAAACCTTGTTAAAGTAGTTCTATTTGGTCCGGAATCAACCGGGAAAACAACCTTGGCACAAGAACTAGCAAATCATTATAAAACTTCCTGGGTACCGGAATATGCCCGCGAATACCTTCAGAAAAAATGGGATCTGGAAAAGAAAATTTGTGAGTTATCAGATCTGCTTCCTATCGCCAGAGGGCAGATGCATCTGGAAAATACCCTAAGCGAAAAGGCAGATCAACTGTTGATCTGCGATACAGATCTCCTGGAGACCAAGGTATACTCAGAGATCTATTTTAATGACTATTGCGATCCTTTGCTGGAACGATATGCCTTAGAGAATGCATACGATCTTTATCTGTTGACAAATATTGATATTCCTTGGGTAAAGGACGATTTAAGAGATAAACCCTTTGAGCGAGAAACTATCTTTGAAATATTTAAAGCTAGCCTGGAAAAATATGGAAGGAATTTTGTTATTTTAAAGGGAGATAAAGATCAACGCTTTAATCAGGCCATTTTAACCATTAACCAACACCTAAACCGTTCATGAAGGAACTAACAGCCAAGGAACTTCAACAATTATCCGAACATGGACTTTCAAAAGAACAGGTGTTCCGGCAATTGGAAATCTTTAAAAATGGTATACCTCATGTTCAATTAGAGCGGCCGGCAACCTTGTTAAATGGCATTCTTAGTTTTACCGTTCAACAAGAGAAAGAACGCATTGCGACTTTTGAAAAAAGCCTCAAGAATGTTCATGTAACTAAGTTTGTCCCGGCATCAGGGGCGGCCACACGAATGTTCAAATCCCTCTTCTCCTTTGTTGAGGTGTATAAACCGTATCGTGAAACCATCCGGGAGTACTCAGAGAGAAGTGAGGATGTAAGTATTAAGGAATTGTTCGAAAACCAACAGTTATTACCCTTCTATGAACTTTTGGAAGGCATTGAAGCGGAAGCGGATGCTTCAGAATCGGACGCTTTTTTCGAAAGGGTTAAGGCTATGCTGGATTCGGAAAAAATGAATTTTGCTTCTTATCCCAAAGGACTACTGCCATTTCATAAATACCCGGATCATGTAGCCACAGCTTTTGAGGAGCATTTGAAAGAGGGAATGATGTATGCCCGATCCGGTGATAAGGTAGATATACATTTCACCATTTCTTCTCAACACCTGGAGAAATTCCGCGCAGTTTTTAAGGAAGCCGAGGAACGTTTAACTAAAACTGACAAAGTAGACTTTGATATTTCCTATTCCTATCAACGTCCCAGTACAGATACTGTGGCAGTTGCATTGGACAATGAACCATTTAAAAATAATGATGGCAGCCTTCTGTTGAGACCCGGGGGTCATGGCGCTCTTATTGAGAACCTTGATGAATTAGATTCCGATATTATCTTTATTAAGAATATCGATAATGTAGTCGTGCCCGGCTTAGCAAAGGAAGTGGCCAAACATAAAAAAATTCTTGCAGGTCACTTGCTTAATGTACAGGAAAAGACCTTTGAATATGCCAAACTGATTGATGATTCAGAATTAAATGGGGATCAGATGCAAGAGATCAAAACCTTTCTAGAAGAAGAACTTAATGTACGGTTTTTAGACAAATACTTTGGATTCAGTATTGCTGAACAAATAGAGATCCTGAAAGACAAGATAAACAGGCCTATTCGAATATGTGGTATGGTTAAAAACGAAGGCGAACCCGGGGGCGGACCCTTTTGGATCAAAGATCAATACCAGCATGTTTCATTACAGATCATAGAATCTGCCCAAGTGAACAAGAATCATCCGGAACAATTGAAGATCTTTCAAAAATCCACGCATTTTAATCCGGTTGATATAGTCTGCGGAGTCAAGGATTACAAGGGCGAGAAATTCAAATTAGTGAATTTTGTAGATCAGAACATGGGCTTTATTACAGAAAAGACCAAAGATGGTCGCGAATTAAAAGCCCTGGAACTACCAGGACTTTGGAATGGAGCTATGGCATTCTGGAATACGATATTTGTAGAGGTCCCACTGGAATCTTTTAATCCGGTAAAAACTGTAAATGACCTCTTGAGACCCTCTCATCAGGTGGGTTAGTACATCTAAAAATTACTTTTTACGCATAATGCTCAATTTGAGCATTATTTTTTCCAATTTTAAAAAGTTGAAAACCAGATATTTACAAAATATTTTAAATATTTTGTGACTAAAAAGTGACTTTTTAAAAATCCTCGTGTCTTACATAGTGAAGTCAGGAAAGAACGACCAAAGCTTTCCAGGCAGAGCGAAAGAAAATGGATGAAACAATAATATTAGGATTCTTGATCCTCGCCAGTATAACAGTTTTTATCATATCGTTATACATCGTCATACCTACACTGATGACCGGGAATAAGATCGAGATCGAAGAAGAAAGAAAAAAAGAATTAAAATCACTCACCCTGAGTAAGGACAAAATGGAAAACGATACTCTGGGGACGGAATTAAATAAAGTTTAAGCGTGAACACTAACCATTACTTGTTCTCAGCCAAGATCCCCCTAAAAAGGCACTAGACCAAGAGATTCCCCCCCTCTGTTTAAAAGTAGACTATATAGAGGAACTTTTAGACTGGTATACAACATAGTAGATCTTTTTTTTGGTTGTTGGTTTGTTTGAAAAGGCTGCTCTAATTATTTAGACGGCCTTTTTTTTATTTTTTAAAGCTGAATTTCGGATGTATCTTTGCCCAATCTCAAAGGGGTGCTAACCTCAGATGAAGGAGTATTTCCGGAAATGTGGTTTGCTGAGATTATACCCAATGAACCTGGGCGGGTAATGCCGCCAAGGGAATGACCCAAATCTAATAACTGTTTCAGGGTCAATATCAAATCACTAAATACAAAGAGTAAAACCCCTTTTATTCGTTAAGATGCAGACGAATGAAAGATATTATATGTCTTATTTTAGGGACTTTTACGGCTGCTTTGGCTTTAAGCCAGGATATTTCTATAGACAGTGTTACGGCCAAGGAAGTTGTCCTGGACGAAGTTCTTCTCACTGCGATAAGGGCCACTTCAGATATGCCTGTGACTTTTACCAATATCCAGAAAGACGCACTACAAAAACGTAATCTCGGTCAGGATGTACCTGTATTACTAAATTATCTACCCGGTGTGGTCTCTACCTCAGATGCCGGGGCCGGGATCGGGTATACGGGAATTCGCGTCAGGGGTAGTGATGCCACACGGGTGAATGTAACTATTAACGGCATACCCTATAACGATGCAGAATCGCAAGGAACTTTTTGGGTTAATATGCCCGATTTTGCCTCCTCAACCCAAAATATCCAACTTCAAAGAGGTGTGGGAACATCAACAAATGGGGCGGGAGCTTTTGGCGCAAGTTTAAACCTGCTTACCGATGCCTACTCAGATAAAGCTTTTGGACAAATAGCTACAGCTTGGGGAAGTTTTAATTCGATGCGACATAATTTAAAATTCAGTACGGGCAGACTGGGTTCCGGATTTGAAATTGCGGGAAGATTGTCAAGGATCACCTCAGATGGTTATGTTGACCGGGCCTCTTCAGACCTGGATTCCTATTTCTTGCAGGCGGCCTATAAAGACGATAATACACTCGTTAAAGCCCTATTGTTTGGGGGTCATGAAATAACCTATCAATCCTGGTTCGGGATAGATGCCGAAACACTTGAAACTGATAGGACATTCAATCCGGCTGGGATCTATACAGATGAAAATGGACAGCTACAGTTTTATGATAATGAGGTAGACAATTATAAGCAGGATCATTTTCAATTCCTCTTCAATCAAGGACTTGGATCAAATTGGAAAACAAACATCGGTCTGCATTTTACAAGAGGGCGTGGCTATTTTGAACAGTTTCGCGAAGACGATTCTTTTGCAACCTACGGGATAACACCAGTAACAATCAGTGGAGAGGAAGTTTCAACAACTGATCTTGTGCGCAGGAGATGGCTAGACAATGATTTTTACGGGGCAACGTTCACCCTAAATTATGAGAAGGAAGCCTTACAAATGGTATTTGGAGGGGCCCATAGCTGGTATGAGGGAGCTCATTTTGGCGAAGTGATCTGGGCCAGATATGCATCGGATAGTTTTATCCGTGATCGATATTATGACGATACCAGTCGTAAAACAGATGCCAATATCTTTGGAAAAGTAAACTACGAAATCGATCCAAACTGGAAGTTATTTGGCGATATCCAATGGCGTGGTGTTTCCTACCAGGCTAATGGGGAAGACACAGGAATGGTAGATGATACCTTCAGTTTTTTTAATCCCAAAGCAGGGGTATCTTATGTGCTGAATGTGCATCAAAACTTCTACTTATCCTATGCAAAGGCATATAGAGAACCCAATAGAAATGACTATGAAAATGGAAGTCCGCGCCCCGAAAAATTAGATGATTTTGAATTGGGATGGCGATATTACAAGGACAAAACCCTACTCAATGCCAATCTTTATTATATGGCGTATACAGATCAACTTGTTCTGACAGGAGCCTTGAATGATGTAGGAGCGCCTTTGCGGGCCAATGTTGGCAATAGTTATCGTTTGGGCCTGGAGATCGATGCCAGATTTGAAATCGGAAAGCAATTCATCTGGCAACCAAACCTCGCACTAAGCGTCAATAGGAATCGGGATTTTTTCTTCGAAAGAGATGGGAATTTGCAGGAATTAGGAGACACCCACATTTCCTATTCCCCTGGAATTGTGGCGGGTAATGTTTTTCAATACTCGCCCTCAGAACAATGGCAATTGGCATTACTTACCAAATATGTAGGCGAACAGTATATGGGTAATATTGATAGTGAGAATTCGCTCCTTGAAGCCTATACTTACTCCGATCTGAGCATTCAATATACATGGGAACCTGAAGGATGGATAAACCAAGTGATGGTCAGTGCTTTGATCAATAACATCTTTAATGCCACCTATGAGTCCAATGGATACTTCTTCACTTATGATGACGACTTTTCAGTTCCTGGGGTATTAACAACTATAGAGGGAGCAGGATACTATCCTCAGGCAGGAATCAATGCCTTATTAGGACTAACGGTCAAATTCTAATTCGTGATCGTAATCACGCTTCCTGAAGATCTGGCTGTATATTCCAGCATATCGAAATAACGGGAACCATCATCCGGCCTGTTTAATTGTTGGCCCGTGAATAGGCTATACTCAAATTCTTCGCAGGAGCATACTGCAACCTGGCTTTCTATTGCCATGGTGGAACAATTGGAAGGAGAATGGTTTGGGCAGCTGGCTTCAAAGACTCGAAAAACATCAAAACCTGTGTTCATTATAATGACTCCCCGTATCCCTACGCCGGCACTGGAAATATAGATAGGATTCCCTGGATTGATTAGCGGGTTGTATAAAGGTAGATTCACATCGATATCGAATCGAAATCCGATTTCCGGGAGATAAGGATTTCTTTGACCCTTATCATTACTACAGGATAAGACAAAGACTACTAGTAGAATTGCCCATAATAATTTTAGTGGATGTCCCATGATTACTGACCTCTATGCAGATATATACAAAATTATGTATCTTTGAGCTAAATCCTCTTACCTTAAAGGGGATTTTCCTATTAGAGTAACACTACTAAGATGAAACACACTGTGCAACTTCCTGATTTACACCCACTCTCTGTTGGGGTAAGTCCCTCATTTGAAGGCAGCTATGTTTCGTTCCCAAGTTATATTTAAGATAATTCCGAAACGAATACCTAATAACAAAGAAGGGGGATACCCTAAAATAGTTTAAGTCATGAGCAATGTTTCCTATTATACGGAAGAAGGGTTACAAAAACTGAAAGAAGAATTAAACCAACTGCGTGATATAGAAAGGCCTAAAGCCTCTCAGGCTATTGCTGAGGCCAGGGATAAAGGCGATCTTTCTGAAAATGCAGAATATGATGCTGCCAAGGAAGCTCAGGGGCTTCTGGAAATGAAAATTTCCAAATTGGAAGATGTTGTCGCCAATGCCAGGATCATTGATGAATCGCAACTGGACAATACCAAGGCCCTGGTACTTTCCACGGTAAAGCTTCAAAATTTGCAGAATAAGATGGAAATGTCTTATACCCTTGTGGCCGAGAGTGAAGCCGATCTGAAATCTGGAAAGATCTCCGTAACTTCTCCCATTGGACATGGCTTGTTGGGGAAAGAAGTAGGGGATGTGGCAGAGATAACAGTTCCAAACGGCACCTTAAAATTTAAGATACTGGAAATTACCCGCTAGTTAATAAATGGTAATAAATGAGTAGCATTTTTTCAAAGATCATCTCCGGGGATATTCCCTGTTATAAAATAGCTGAAGAGGAAGAATACTTTGCCTTTCTGGATATCGCACCTAATGCCCCGGGACATACATTATGCGTTCCCAAAAAAGAAGTAGACAAGATCATGGATCTGGATGAGGAGACCTACATGGGCCTGATGGCATTCTGCCGGAAGGTGGGTAAGGCGATAGAGGTTGCCATACCTTGTAAACGAGTTGGGATGTCAGTTATAGGTCTTGAGGTTCCACATGTACATGTGCACCTCATACCCTTAAATTCTATGGGCGATGCAACTTTTCAAAACAAGACTTCAGTAACTCCGGATGAGTTTGAAAAAATAGCGAGCGCTATTCGAGAACAGCTCAAATGATATCCTCCAAATAAGCATAGATCAACATGGTGATAAAAGACAAGAGGAAGATTACCAGTATGATAAATATGTAAGTAACTCTAACCCGCGACTTTCTGGGTTTTGCTAATTTCTCAAAATATTTTACGGAATTCTCAATTTCATCTGTCCAGGCAACAGGGTAGATCGTAGATCCGCAAATATTGCAGACAAGTGATCGACTTACCTCGGAAGTAATCTTGTGAAAAAAGGCTCCGGAAGTTAATTTTTGATAGAATGTGAGTGTTAGGTCAGCATTGAAGCATTCAGGACAATTATTTGTAAGCTTTGCTTCCTTAATTACGATTTGTTTTTCTTTGGCCATAAGCAGGGTTTTAGTCGGCTACTTTGAGCGTGATTTGCATGATAGTTCCTTCCTTACTCGATGAAAGAACTTTGATCTTTCCTTTGTGATATTCTTCTACGATCCTTTTTACAAGAGAGAGTCCCAAGCCCCACCCTCTTTTTTTTGAGGTTACCCCTGGGTTGAAAATATTGTTGAAATCCCGCCTTGAGATTCCTGAGCCTGTATCGGAAACGAGAATTTGAACATTTTTACCCACCGGCATGATCTCTATGGATACATGCCCTTTGCCCTTCATAGCATCTATTCCATTTTTTACAAGGTTTTCGATAGTCCAATTGTAAAGCTCACTATTCAAATAGACCGGAATTGAATCGGCTTTAGACTGAAATGAAAAATGAACGAGTTTTGAGCTCCTCCTTTTCAAATAAGCATAGGCATCTCGGGTCTCCTTGACAATATCGAGTTTTTCCAATTTCGGGAGGGAACCAATTTTAGAAAATCGATCTGTGATCTTCTGTAGCCGACCGATGTCCTTCTCTATCTCCAGTGTAATCTCGGGATTAATATTTTCGGCTTTCAAGTGTTCATTCCACCCTAACAGGGAAGTAAGAGGCGTGCCTATCTGATGTGCTGTCTCCTTAGCCATACCGGCCCATAGCTTGTTTTGCTCAGAGGCCTTGTTCGTCCTGAAAAAGAAAAAGATCACCGCTCCAAAGAGGAAGATAATGAGCATTAAGGCCAGGGGATAAAACTTAAGTTTATTCAAAACTTCCGAATTCCCATAGTACAGTGTAGCCAGAAGCTCGCCTTTATCTTCCATGACTAAGGGTGTATTTTCATTTCTGAACTGCGCCATTTTTTTTGACAGATATACGGTGTCTTGGGCAAGGTCTTCAGGGATATTATTGGTTTTTATGGAGCCATCCTTACTCACAAGGATCATAGGTGTAGACGTATTCTTTTGAAATACAAGCAATACTAGGTTTCCCGGATCTGCGTCAGCAGGTAACGACAAGAACTCAGTCTGTGCCGTTGCCCAGATCTCCATCTTATACCGTTCTTCTATTTTAAATTTCTGAAAAAAGCTATTGGTATTCCACAGGATCAAGCTGACAATAACAAAGGAAGCTATTAACAAAAATATATAGGAGGCCTTCTTCTTTGGGTTAAATTTCATCGCCATTGCAACTAGTATTTAAAGATAGCTAATTGCTATATTAATTCGCACATCCTTCGATAAACGGTTTCCAAAAAGAAAGCCATTTGTGTACCTTTGCGCCCTATGTCTTCATTTAAATCCATAGCGCCTTCGGAGGTCAGCACCCGGGAATTGCACGGCTATTTATTGGGAGCCGTCGGGCCAAGGCCCATTGCCCTGGCTAGCACATTGGATCTGGATGGAAATCCTAATTTGGCACCGTTTAGCTTTTTCAATGTGTTTAGTGCAAATCCGCCAATCCTTATATTTTCTCCTGCGCGCCGGGTGCGCAATAATACAACCAAACATACGCTGCAAAATGCGGAAGAGACCTATGAAGTTGTGATCAATATTGTGAATTACGCCATGGTGCAGCAAATGTCTCTGAGCAGTACAGAATATCCGGAAGGCATTAATGAGTTTATCAAAAGCGGACTTACCATGCTCCCCTCTGAGGAAATAAAGCCATTCAGGGTAGCAGAATCACCTGTTCAATTTGAATGCAAAGTTATTCGCATTGAAGCCTTGGGGGGTGAAGGAGGTGCAGGGAATCTGATCATATGTGAAGTGGTTAAAATCCATGTAAGTGAAGACATTCTATCCAAAGAGGGATCCATTGATCCCAAAAAAATAGACCAGGTAGCACGTATGGGAGGTAATTGGTATACACGTGCCGTATCCGGATTATTCGAAGTGCCCAAACCTTTGTCTTCACTGGGAATAGGCGTAGATTCGATACCGGGGACGATTAGGGATTCCCATATCCTTACTGGCAACGACCTCGGAAAATTGGGAAATATTGAAAAACTACCAGAAGAACAGGATATAGAAGATTTTGTGGCTGACAACCACGAATTAAGGGCATTGTTAAGTGCTGAAGACACTGAAAAACTTCATGTACGGGCCCAGGATTATTTAATAGAAAATGATGTACTTTCCGCCTGGAAAGTCTTATTGGCAAAACTTTAATGAAATGGAATTAGAAGGGAAGATCAAATTAATTGACGAGACAAAAACATATGGAAGCAACGGTTTCCGTAAAAGGGAGTTAATAATAACGACCGAAGAACAATACCCACAACATATTCTTATAGAATTTGTTCAGGATAAAACTGAATTACTCAACGCCTTTCAACCTGGAGAAGTAGTCAAAGTGGGTATTAATATTCGAGGTAGGGAGTGGGTAAATCCACAGGGCGAAACAAAGTATTTCAATTCTGTCCAGGGTTGGCGCATTGAAAAGGTTCAGAATGACCAGCCATCAGATGTGCCTCCTACACCTCCAATGGATGCCTTTGAACCGGCAAATGACCTCAATGAGGAAGATCACGACGATCTGCCTTTTTAACGATTAAAGACAGCGTAATTTACGAGCTATGAAAGAGGGTTCTACCCAAATCCCATTCCTTGGGGATGCATTGTGGTTCCCAGCTGTTGGTAATGCCAGTTCGGATGGACTGGTAGCCATAGGCGGCGATCTATCGGCAGAACGCCTCTTATTGGCCTATTCCTCTGGAATTTTCCCATGGTTCAACGAAGACACCATGATCTTATGGTGGAGTCCGGATCCCAGGATGGTGCTATTTCCCGAGAAACTTAGGATCTCCAAAAGTATGAGACGCTTTCTCAAGGATCCTCCTTTCCGAATCACAAAAAATACATGTTTTGAAGTAGTCATTGATGCCTGTGCGAAAGCCAGACGTCCCTCTCAGGAAGGAACCTGGATCACTTCAGATATGAAGGAAGCATATGTAGCGCTTCATGAAAAAGGGATCGCAGTATCCTATGAGGTCTGGAAAGATAATGACCTGGTTGGGGGGCTATATGGCGTTGATCTGAATGGCATTTTTTGTGGAGAGAGCATGTTTAGCAAAGTGAGCAATGCATCTAAGTTCGCTTTTGTTAAAATGGTAGAAGAATTACAAGCTAAAGACTATATGCTCATTGATTGTCAAATGCATACCGGGCACCTCGAAAGCCTGGGGGCAGAGACCATTCCCCGAAACGAATTTCTCGAGATCCTGAATTCTACACTTGCTGATAACGGAAGCAGTTGACTTCGTGATCATTCACCATACCTGTCGCCTGCATATGGGCATAGATCACAGTGCTGCCCACAAATTTGAACCCTCTCTTTTTTAGTTCTTTACTGATTTGGTCGGAGAGGGCTGTAGTTGCAGGACCCTCTTTGTAATTCTGTATGGTATTTTTAATCGGAGTATTATCCACAAATCCCCAGATATAGGAACTGAAACTGCCAAATTCCTCCTGTACCTCAAGAAAAGCCTGCGCATTGCTGACTGTCGCCCGTATCTTAGCTTGATTACGGATAATACCGGCATCCTGCAGTAAAGATTGGACCTTAGATTCCTTATATGCAGCGATCTTTTTGTAGTCAAACTGATCGAAAGCCTTCCTGAAATTCTCTCGTTTTTTTAAGATGGTTATCCAACTGAGGCCAGCTTGAAAAGTCTCTAATACAAGAAACTCGAAAAGCGTTGCATCATCCCGGACAGGGACACCCCATTCCTGGTCATGATAGGCTTCATATAAAGGATTCCCAACACACCAGCCACATCTGTATTTCTCCATAGGAGCTATTTTCATCAAAGATAAGGATGTTCCTAAATGAGAAATTACGGATTTAGGCTAGTGAGGGTCAAATAGACCTCATTTCACCGGATTCCAAGGCTTTTTCAATTCGTGCCGAGATCTGCTTGTAAGAGCGAAAAAACCGACCTCCGTCTTTTCTACTTAAATGAACCAGTGTATTCCCATCCGAGTCATAGGAAATACTTTGAACTATTACATGTAGATTTTTAACGGATTTTGTATTGGCTATACCTCCTCGTTTGATAATAAAGTTTTTCCGCGGAAAGATCAAATGGCTGTAGCTTGTACCTTGTGTTGGAGAAATCACAAATTCATCTCCAATCTTAACTTCCTGACCTTGCGCTGTCGGCATGAAAACCAAACTCACTAGTACTACTAAAATGCTGAATGTAATTTTTCGTAACATAGTCATATAGGTTTATGTTAGTAGACAAATAAAGATATTGAGAATTTCGAAATATTTAAAGGAATATCCCCCTGAACTTGGACTGTGAAGAATTAATACTTGCCCTGAAAAATGTAAGTAATTGTACCAATTTGGGAAGCCTTACCAGCAGGACTGAAACGAGCTTTATACGCATACGTAATAGCATTGTCGATCAAGCAGCCATTTGAAGTATTTGAGCTGGCGGAATTGTAATTGGCTTCGGTAACAAATCCACGGTTGTCTACTGAAATATTTATGACGATCATGCCGCCTTCAATACAGGTATAAATAGGCGGAGGTAGGTGATAGCCTTGTCTGTCTATTAATGAAAAGGCTACAGATGTTCTTCTTTCCGCCAGGTTTTGGGTATACTCTTCCTTTTGTGCTTCCTTTTCCTCTAATTCCTGCCTTGCTTTTTCTCTTTTTTCAGCCAACTCCTTCAGATTGGCTTCATAGTCCCCATTATCTGAGGCTTCATCAGAAGATTCAGAAGTTTCCAGGTTCTTTTCAGCCATTAATTCATCCAAAGTTTTAAGCGGCTCCGGATTCTTAAAATTGGGCTTGGCAGTTTCATTCAAGGCCATATGCGTCTTTAATGCCTCGGCATTAGCCAACTCCTCCATTTTCTTCTCCTGTTCCAGTAATTCCTCAATTTCCTCGTCCAACAACATCATTTCAATGACGTATTCTTCCTTCTCTTCAGAGCCCAATTGTATGTTGTAAAGTGACAATACCACAATGGAAAGTGAAAAGATAGTTATCAGGACAGAAAGCTGGCTTCGGTTAAGGTGCATATTCCTATAACGTTTTTTTACCAATTTATTTTATCCCGGACTATGTAAGGTACTGAAAAATATAGGGATTATCCAGTATTTTCCGATTCCCCTGCAAGGGTTTCCTTAAATGTCTGGGGTAAGCACGCATTATCTACGTTGAAAGGCCCTATTTTGGTTCTGCGCAACCCGGATAAACAGGCCCCGGAACCCAGTGCTTTACCCATATCATGGGCCAGAGAGCGAATATATGTTCCTTTACTACAAACCACTCTAAAGTGTACTTCAGGAAGCTGAAATCCGGTAATTTCCAAATCCCGGATAAATACATGTCGCTCCGGCACCGTCACAATTTCACCCTTACGCGCATATTCATAAAGTCGCTTGCCCCCCTTACGAATAGCCGAGAAAATGGGCGGTTTTTGCACATTTTCCCCCACAAAACCTGAAGCTATCTCCTTTATTTGAGTTTCTGTGATATGATCAAAAGGATATTCCTGATCTACTTCGGTCTCCAGATCATATGATGGGGTAGTTTTTCCAAGGATCAAGCTTCCTTCATAGGTTTTCTCCTCTCCCTGGATATCCTGGATCTTTTTAGTGGCCCTCCCGGTACAAACAATCAACAAACCTGTTGCCAAAGGATCCAGCGTGCCAGCGTGCCCCACTTTGATCTTTTTTAGATCATACTTCTTGCGAATGGCCCAACGTATGGCATTCACCGCCTGAAAGGAAGTCCATTCCAAGGGTTTGTCGATCAATAAGATCTCGCCTTCAAGAAATCTCTCTTTGCTAAACATGCATGTTGTTTCTTCCTTTACCTATACCCAAATACCATACCCAATTGCAAGTATACCTACCAGGATACAATAGATGGCAAAATAGGTAAGCTTGCTTTGCCTGACGATCTTGATCATCCATGTACAAGCCAGCAATCCGGAAAGAAATGCGGCTACAAAACCCGCACTCAAGAGTGTGAATTGCTCCCCCTGGAATACCAATTCACCGCCTAATAAGTCTTTGCCCATTTTACCAAGGATCAAAGGAACGACCATAAGAAAAGAAAATCGGGCGGCACGTGACTTGTCAATGCCCAACAACACTGAAGTAGATATGGTTGCGCCACTTCGGGAAATTCCGGGAAGAACTGCAATTGCCTGGGAAATACCAATGATCAGGGCGTTGAGGTTAGACACTTTGGTATGTGAATCTTTAGCCTGATCTGCGAGAAATAATAGCAAGGCTGTAATGATAAGCATAAAGCCAACCAATACGATATTCCCACCAAAGAACTGCTCCATAGAGTCTTCAAAATAGACACCGATTAATGCAGCCGGGATCATGGAGATCAGGATCTTTACGCTAAACTGGGACTCTTCATTCCACTTGAATTGAAATAACCCTCTCAGGATCTCCCACACATCTTTTCTGAAAACAACTAGTGTACTTAAAGCTGTTGCAAAATGGAGTACTACCGTAAATAGCAAACTTTCTTCAGGAACAGAATCATCCCCTAATAAGGCTTTTCCAAGTTCCAAATGTCCACTGGAAGAAACCGGTAAGAATTCAGTCAATCCCTGAACGATGCCAAGGATGATCGCATCTAGCAGATCCACTTATTTCTTTTTATGGGGATTAAGTAATATGGCATAGATCTCAACAGCAAGACCGATCAAAACCAAGGTAGGCGCCAGGCGGATGCGCCTGAAATTATAGATCTCAGGATTAAACACATTCGGATCATCACTTCCACCGCCACTCATAAGTATAAAACCTATTGAGATCAGTGCCAAGCCTATAAACATAAAGAGGTAATTCTTTTTTTGAAATACGAACTCACGTCTGACCGGTGTCTGTTGTTTTTGTTTTGCCTTACTCATGCCGTAAAATTAATAATATAAATCGTCTGTTCGCAGGTTGAGAAATCGCTGGGTAGCAAAATAGGTGCTGATCCATGAGATCAAAACCCCAAGGATAAAAACACCGCCAAAAATAGCGATAAGCATTTTCACATCATCCAGGATCCTGAGTTCCGGAAATCTTATATCAAGATAGTATAAGGCGATCCCTAAAGCGATCAAAGCGATCAATGACCCTATAATTCCCAGCTTGATATTCGTCCAGATAAAAGGCCGCCTTATAAATCGTTTGGTCGCACCTACCATCTGCATTGTCTTGATAATGAATCGTTTAGAATATATTGAGAGTCGAATCGAACTATTGATCAAAAGCACTGCAATAAAGGTGAAAATTCCACTTGCCAAAAGGATCCAAAATCCGATCCGCTTTACATTGTCCGTCAAGAGCGCAACGAGCGATCTGTCATAGCTCACTTCTTCCACATAATCCCTTTCCGATAGCTGAGTTGCAATATGGGAAAGTGAATCTGTAGCAACATAATCGGCTTTCAGATATACATCAATAGAATTTTTTAGTGGGTTATAGCCCAGGAATTCCAGGAAATCCTCACCTATCTCTTCACTGTGTTTTTCGGCGGCCTCTTCTTTGCTGACATAGGATGTAGATTTGGTATAAGCTGCCAGAGCGAGGCTTTTTTGAAGTTGATCTACTTCCACACTTTTAGCATTGTCCTTAAGAAATACTGTGATCACCACTTGTTCCTTAAAATGATCTGCCATTTTCTTCGTATTGAGAATAAGTAATCCCAATACACCCATTAAGAATAATACAAGGGCAATACTCAAAACGACTGAGAAGTAGGACGATATCAATCTGCGTTTCTGAAAGCGCTCAAAAGATTTGCTCATGCCGGGCTATGAATGTGTAAAAATAGGAAAGTAAATTGAATAAACTTATTTTTGCCCGATAATGAAAGCTCCATATAAGCCTCGGTGTTTTGGGAGTTCAGAAGAGACATCTATGCAGTATAATTTCAGGGAGATAGAAGCGCGTTGGCAATCGTATTGGGCCAAGCACAATACATTCAAAGCATCGAATACATCGGAGAAAGAGAAATTCTATGCCCTCGATATGTTCCCCTATCCTTCCGGCGCCGGTTTGCACGTAGGTCATCCGCTGGGATATATTGCCAGTGATATCTATAGCCGCTATAAGAGACATAAAGGATTTAATGTGTTGCACCCAATGGGATATGATTCTTTTGGCCTGCCGGCCGAACAGTATGCCATCCAAACCGGCCAGCACCCGTCCATTACAACAGAGGCTAATATAAAACGCTATCGGGAGCAGTTAGACCGACTCGGATTTTCCTTTGAATGGGATCGTGAGGTCCGTACCTCAGACCCAAAATACTATAAATGGACACAGTGGATTTTTATCCAATTGTTTAATTCCTGGTACGATCAGGATTTGGAAAAGGCACAACCCATTGAATCTTTAATCCAACGCTTTGGAGAAGAAGGGAACATAAGGG
>Ga0265309_10000475_pt1 | contig 16197 bp, 21 predicted proteins | sample Helome_FD_192492 | JGI IMG/M metagenome (GOLD analysis project Ga0265309, IMG submission 192492) | Marine sediment microbial communities from subtidal zone of North Sea - Hel_20160524 (Illumina Assembly) | ecosystem: Environmental > Aquatic > Marine > Subtidal zone > Sediment ...
GCCTTAATCTGAGGATATTTTTATGGCTAATGTAGATCGTCCAAGGGGTTTTACTCCTATTGGCACTCTAAGCGGCTCTCCTTGGCAGGCTTCCATCGAACAAGTCGAATGCGATGCCACTCATGCGTTAATTGGCGTGGGTGATCTCGTTGAAATGACAGCCGATGGCTATCCTGACATTCTGACCGCAGGCGCAGTCGATTCCGGTGTATTCGGAGTCGTTGTTGGTATAAACGTAGTGGGTTCTGGCTTTAATGCCACCACCGGTATTCAGGGTGATAATCACCTGTCTGCCAGCGAACCGACTTTGGTAGGTGCTGAGACTCGTTCTCTGGCCCTTAATACGGCAGGTAGTCTGTTTGTAGCGACCGCTCCCGACCTGTTAATGGTCGGACAGGAAGACGGTGATACCACGCCTTTGACCCTCGCAGGTATTGGGGCGAACGTGGATATCGTTAATCCCGGTGCTTCTGCGACCACGGGTAACTCTCTAATGGAGATTGACTCTGACACGGTTGCCACCACTGCAACCCTTCCTTTGCGACTGATTCGACTTCACAATCAGCCGGGTAACGAACTTGCATCAGTAGATGCGACGAAGCCCTGGACCGATTGGGTCGTGACCTTCGCTAACCATGCCCGTAGTGGCCTTGCTGTAGGCATCTAAGGAGATAAATCATGGCTAATATTAATACTGGTAGTTTTGCCAAAGCCTTAGAGCCTGGAGTCCAGAAATGGTACGGATTGGGTTATAAGGACTACGGTAATCAATGTGATGAAATCTTCGAGGTGCGTACTTCAAAACGTGCTTATGAAGAGATTCTTTCAACCTCAATGTTCGGACTAGCGGCGGTTAAGCCTGAAGGTTCAGCGGTTAGTTATGACACCGCTCAACAGGGCTTCTACACTCGTGCGACTCACGTTACTTACGCGCTTGGTTTTATCATTACCAAAGAAGCGATTAAGGACAATCTTTACATGGAACTCGCTGAGTCCCGTGCTAAAGCTCTGGGTCGTTCAAAACGGGTTACAAGAGAAACGGTTGCCGCTAACGTCTTGAATCGTGCGGATACCGCAGGCTATACCGGCGGTGATGGCGTTACTTTGTTAAGTGCGTCTCATCCTCATAAAGCCGGTGGTACTTTCAGTAATCAGCTTGCTACAGCTACGCAGTTGTCTGAAGCGGCTCTGGAGCAGGCGTCGATTGATATCAGTAAGTGGACTGACGATAGGGGTCTTTTGATCGCTGCCCGTCCCCAAAAACTGGTCATTCCGGCGGATCTGGAGTTCGATGCCGAACGTATCCTCAACACCGAACAGCGTGTCGGTACAGCGGATAATGACATTAACGCGATTCGTTCAACCTCCCGTGTGCCTGGTGGTTATACTGTCAATAACTATCTGACAGACACCAACATGTGGTTCCTGTTGACCGATTGTGACGATGGCATGATTCACTATGTCCGTGAAGCGGATGAAATCGGTGCGGATAATGACTTCGATACCTCGAACGCTAAGTTCAAGGTGGAAGGTCGTGAATCCTTTATCTGGGGCGACCCCAGAGGTATCTTTGGATCTAACCCTGCTTAGGGAGGTGATCTAAACGGGGGGCTTCGGCTCCCCATCTTATAGATCGAAGGGTTTAGCAACCCGGAGAGTTGACGCGAAGACATTCGCGGGAGTAAAAATTATGGCTGCTGTAAACGAAAGTACAAAATTCACACATTTTTCCAATCTTGCTGTCGGTACGGCCAATGGCGGGGGTGGATTCTCAGTTGCAGGCGTTAATCAGGCGACAGGCGCTGTTGCTTTGACCGCTGATGCGACTTTAACGGCTGCGACCCATGCTAATAAGGTGGTGACTTTAGGCTCTGCCACGGGCGATACAGTGACTCTACCGGCTGCTACGGGTACGGGTAATGTCTATACCATTATGGTTGCGGTGACGGTCACTTCAAATGCCCATATCATTCAGGTAGCGAATGCGACTGATGAGTTTGGTGGCGTGGTTTACCAAGTTGATACCGATACCGGTGATGCTCTAGTGGCTTATCCAGCGGTGGCGGCGGATGGTTACGATACCATTACGATGGACGGCTCGACCACCGGTGGTTTAATTGGTGATACTTATGTCATTACTGATGTGGCTGCGGGTACGTTTGCCTTACAGGGCTTCCAGAACGCCACGGGTGTTGTAGCAACTCCGCTCAGTGCTGCGGTAGCATAGGTGACTTATGGCGAATACAGTTGATGTACGATATATCGTTGATAACTCTCGACGCACTGTAGCGCATGTCTATATTCTCTCTGACGGTGTTGCTGGAGAACTCACAGATGAGGTGGTGGTGGATGTTTCGGCATTAACCCCCACCCCTTCTAAAGTCTCCATCAACAAGATCAAGGGTGTCTTTTCGGGGACTACCGGGGTTTTAGAATGGGATGCGACCGCAGATGTTGGGATCTTCTCAATTCCAGACTCGGAAACCTTTGAGTTTAATTTCGGAGAATATGGCGGATTAACCAATAACGCAGGCGCGGGTGTAACGGGAGATATTACGTTGTCCACCACAGGCTTTGCAACTGCGGGCGATACGGGCTTCTTGATTATCGAGTGTCTTAAATAATGGGAAGAGCCGACCACCTTAAAATAGGCTCCTATAACGTGATTTGTGATCGTTGTGGGCGCAAGTATAAGGTAGAAGATACAGTTGTGATCACGGGGCCGGAAAGTACCGGTCTCCGTGTTTGCAAACGACGCTGTTACGAACCCACTCACCCTCAATATTATCTACGAGGCCGAAAAGACGACCAAACCGTTCCCCAAGCAAGACCTGATACGGGACTAACCGGTTGCGGCCCTTCTAACGTTGTCGGACAAGCGGTCGTAGGTTGTGCGATTGTGGGTCACTTTACAGAGTATAAGAGTCCATTATGAACAATAATTTCAGTTTAAACCGAGACGAAGTGATTAAAGACGCTTATGCGGAGATTGGGATTGCGATTGAAGGCGAGGACTTAGAAACAGAGGAAATCAATTACGCCGCTCGTCGATTAAATTCCATGATCAAACACTGGACGGTGCATGGGTTTCACTTATGGAAGCGCACTCGCAAATCTATTGCGTTAGTCGCAGGTCAGAACCAGTATTCGTTAGGGTTAAAAGACTCAGGTACGACCACTTCGACCAGTGCAAATAAACTAGTAGACAGTAGCGGGACGTTTATCAACGATACTTCTATTGGTGATACGGTATTAAATACTACCGATTCGACCTCAACTACGATTACTGCGATAGATTCTAATACACAACTTTCTCTGGCAAGTGATATTTTTACGTCTGGAGAGAATTATGAAATTACCACTGCGGATATCAGTACCCCCCGACCGGATAGAATTTTAGAGTGTAACCGGATTTACAACGGGAATGAAGTCCCCATGACGGCGATGAGCTTACAGGAATACAATGAACTTCCTAACAAAACTCAACAAGGTACTCCTATTAATTATTTTTATGATCCTACTCTTACTAATGGAAATCTCTATATATGGCTAACGCCTGGAACTACGGAAGTAACAGATTACACGATTGAAGTCGTGACTCAAACCCAGGTCTTTGATATGGATTCCCCTACGGATGAATTCGACTTCCCGCAAGAGTGGTATGAACCTTTGATTAAAAATCTTGCATCTAATCTATCCGGCGCTTACGGAGGTCTGTCTATCGGAGCCAAACGCGATTTAAGACTGGAAGCCAAAGACTTACTCGACGACGCCAAAAACTACGATCAAGACGATACGTCTATTTTTATTCAACCTGAAATGAGGCAGTGCTGATGCCAATAAAACCTTTAACCAGCCAGGTCTTTCGATCTACCCTGCCTTCGGGACAACCCAACGCCCAAGGAACGGTCGGGGTGTATGTGGCCGGAACGTCTTTTGCCACCCTAGCAACGGTGTGGTCAGATGCGGTTAAGACTTCGGAATTAGACAATCCTGTCACTTTAAGTGATAACGGTGAGAAGGAAATCTGGTTTGAAGTCGATGTGGATATGATTGTTAAAGATTCGGGCAACAATCAGTTACCGGGCGATGCCGGAGAGATCCTTGCAGTGCCCGCCGATACCACGCCAGTTCAATCGGGGACATACAATCTAGTCACCAATCCTTCAGCAGAGATTGATACCGATAGCGATACTTTACCGGATAACTGGACATTAGACCTAGAGACCAGCGGCACGATTACAACCTCTACCACTTCAGTCGCTCACGGTGAGAAGAGTTTTAAATTTACCGGCGCAGGGAACGGCGCAGGAACGGCGACCTCCCTTAAATATGATATCTTGGAAAACAGAGCCGTTGATGTCGAGTTCACTTACCAAACCGATGCGCCCACTTCTACTAATTCAGTTAAAATTAAGTGGTATACCAAAGCCGATGCCGTGGTTACGACGACGACGGTTTATTCGGGTACAACAGGACAACCTTCGACGTTTACCACGTATTACCGAAGCGTAGCAGCACCGGCCACGGCGACTAAAGCAGAAGTTATTTTAGGCGGTATTGAAAACGGCGGGACGGTTGAAACGGGAATCACGTATTTCGATGGCCTTATTGTGTCTCAAGGGAGAGATGTCAATCCTATTCTTTATGATGAAAATGGCAATGAAGTAGCAACAACGACCTCTACGCCCAATGCGACTACTTATATAAATTTTACCAATAACTCTACCGGACTCAATCCCAAGATTGATGTTGGTGGTGAAGATGTTGGCGTCGATATTGAAGGGGTTACGGTCAAGAACGGGGATATCACGACCACTGGAGATATATCAGCCGCAGACATAACTGTAACCACGGCCACTATTAACTCTGGCACTGCTTATGGCCACGTGACTTTAGACACCCCTGAATTGATCTCATTAGGTACGTTGCAAACAACAGCCACAGCGGTCAATGTTGCTACATTGAATACGGCGGGTGCAAAAAAAGCAGATTTATCAATCTATTTAGCCCCCACCAGCGCAACGGGGGCGACCATGTATTTTGCTAGCAGCACATTCACCCCTGGGAATGCTTATGTAAAAGCCCATGCCAGTGATATAGGGGCCAGTGATGCAGCGACGTGCATTAATGACTTTACCGTTAATCTGGATGGCAATAATGATTTCTGGTATGCGTCGAGTACAGCCACTGTTTTGGCTGTTCGACTTTATTTGGTTGGATACTATGTATAGGAGGACTTATGGGCAGTACACGAAAGAAACCCAAGAATAAACCTAAAAATAAACCCAGACGTAAACCAAGGAAATACTGATGAGTATAGATTATCTTTTCCTGATCCTTTCGGCTTTAGTCGTTTTAATCTCACCGGAAGGATTGTATCGAAGAATTGCCTGGGTACTTCTGGCAGATTTCTGTATCTTTATCGGATTTGATGAAATTTGGCTAGCCTCAAACATCCCAGGTGGGGACTGGATGTTACCGTATAAAGGATTTGTTTATTTAGGTTTCTTTTTGATTTACGGCATGGTGGGGAGTGTGTATTTATCTTCACTGTCTGCGATTGCCGCGTTATACCACTCGACCAGTACGATATTAGAGCCGTTAGGGATTCCACTCCCGGCCCATGATTATACTACAATAATGATAACGTATTGTATTCTTCAATTATTGGGCGCATTTACAGGAGTGATGTATGGGCATCTTCATCGGCATAAGCTTCATACTGCTTGGTATCGCCATCATCATCCTAATACTTAGAGAGGTATTTGAATGGAACAAGAAATCGTCTCAATAAATGCAGAATTCTTGGTTGGGGCGTTCTCAACAGCCGTTGTTATTATCATGGCTTTAACTGGCGTTATATCAAAAGTATTCTGGCACTTAATAAAAAACAGACTGGATAATTTATACAGATTAATGAAAAACAACACTGACCATGTGAAAGAAATATCAATGATGACTCGTGACGTTGCTAACGAAGCCCATGATCGTATTGATGACCATATTGAAAAACACCATACGGACAAGCAATGAAGATACCTTTATTTGGCGGATCAGGTGAAGAACGCTTTACCGATGTGTCCGGTCAGCTCACACAAAACTGGTATGTTCACTATCCCAAATCAGGGAAGTCTAAGGTGGTTATGTACCCAACGCCTGGACTCACCTTGTTTTCGAATGTGGGTGATGGTCCTATCCGTGGGTCTAAGAAATACAATGATTTACATTTTGTGGTCTCAGGAAATGAATTGTACGAAGTCAACGCCGGGGGCGCTTCGGTATTAAGAGGGACACTAAATTCTTCCGTGGGAAAAGTGGGCATGGAGCATAACGGCGCGGATAACGGACAGCAGCTTTTGATTGTAGACGGTACGAATGGGTATATCTGGGATAGTCGGAACAATACATTTTTCAGAGCCGATCAAATAACCTCTGGACTCGCTACTAATGGAACCGCGAACAAACTTGACGTAACCGGTGAAACCTTTATCACAAAGGGCGCTCAGGTGGGGCAAAGGGTCTTTAATACCACCGCTGAAACCTCTGCTTTGATAACCGCTTTGGACTCTGAAACCGTATTGAGTATTGATACGGATATTTTCAGCACGGGTACAGATGATTATGCTGTGGGTGATATAGATTTCCCCTCTACCGGAACGCATGTGGATTTCTTTGATGGATTCTTTATCGTTAATAATCCTGCGGTGACGGGTCGATTTGCCAAATCCAAGAGTTACGACGGGACTGATTGGGCTGTATTGGAAACAGCTACCGCTGAACGGTCTCCAGACAAATTATTAGGATTGATAGTTTCGAATCGAGAACTTTGGTTAGTGGGAGAAGACACCGCTGAGAAGTGGTATAACTCCGGTGCCGCTGATTTTCCTTTTGAACCTGATCAATCCGGCTTCTCTGAGTGGGGCACAATCGCCCCTTACTCTATAGTGGAGATGTCCGGTCTTACCGCTTGGTTATCGAATAACGAAGAGGGCAACGGGTTAATAGTAGCGACATCTGGTGGGACACCACAGGTCATTTCCAGCCCTGAGATCTCTACGGAAATTTCCAATATGAGTGTTATTTCGGACTGTTATTCGTATGCGTATCAGTATCAGCAACACCCGTTCTTAGTATTTAGCTTTCCGACCGCTCAAAAGACCTTAGTTTACGATATTCTAACGCAAGAATGGCATACCTGGGTGTCGAAAGACTTAATTTACCATAGAAGCTCGACCCATACGTTTGTGTTTGGTAAACATTTAGTCGGAGATCCTGAGAATGGGAATATTTACTATTTAGATTGGGAGAACTACACCGATAACGGTGATCAGATCATTCGTAGAAGGATTTCGGCCAAGATTCACGCGGAAGACCGACGAGTCAAACACGAAGGCGTATGGATTGACGTTAAGGAAGGGGTGGGTACTTCGACCTTAGATCCTCAAATCTATTTAAGATTTAGGGACAATAACGGCCCCTGGAAGAACTATAAACCTCGGTCAATGGGTAAGGTAGGCCAGAGGAACAAAAAGTGCGTATGGCGGCGTTTAGGAGCCTCTTACGACCGGGAATACGAGATTATGGTGTCAGATCCTGTACCTGCCGTTTTAATAGATGGATTTGCCCGTCTACCTGTTTCAAATAGGGAGATTGGATGAGAGTTCCCGTCTCGCCCCCTCAAAAGAAGGATTTTGAATGTACGGACGAAGGGCTTAAATGGCTGGAATTGTTGCGAAGCAAGTCTTTGGATATACGGCAGGTGTTCATTTCCTACAATCCGACCTCTATTGATGCAAATACCTCCGAACAACAGACCTTAACCTTAACCGGTTTAAAAGCAGACGACCTGATATTAAGAGTATACAAACCCCACACGGCAGGACTGATCGTGAATGACGGTCAAGTCACTGCTGATAATACGTTGGGGATTAACTTTGCGAACGTCACCGGCTCTCCCATTGATCCGGGTGAGGAAACTTATACCGTGATTTACATTAAGAACAGCAGGCTATAACTATGAGCTTTTTAAGCGATCTACTCGAACCCATTACCGGTGCTGGTGAGGCGGCAGATGCTCAACGAGACGCTGCAAGAGAAGGGGCAGCGGCTACGGAGCGTTCTACCGATAAAATCATTGATTTCAATAAATGGTTATGGGGTGAGCAAAGAGACATCTCTCAACCGTTTGTCGATGCCGGAGTCGGAGCTTTAGGCGAATTAGAAGGACAGGTCGGACAGCCCTTCACCGCTGAAGACATGATGCAAGACCCTGGGTATCAGTTTCGACTCGACGAAGGCTTGAAAGGGATAGAAAACTCCGCCGCTGCGAGAGGTATGCAACTTTCAGGAAGGACTTTAAAAGGGATTGGACGGTATGCTCAAGACTATGCTTCAGGTGAGTTTCAAAACGCTTATGCTCGAAGACAGCAAGGAATTTCGAATTTAATGAATCTCGCGTATATGGGTCAGGCATCTGCCACAGGACAGGCGGCACAAGGCGCTTCAGCCGGTGGAAATATCACTCAAGCCCTGAATACTTCGGGCGCAGCCCAATCCCAGATGTACTCAAATATCGGAAACATTGACGCCGCTCAAGCACAGTCAGGCTTTAACACCTTAATGGATATTGGTGGTATCGCTGCGCTGACGTATGGTGGCCCAGGCTGGGGAGCTTAATATGGTCGATCAAGCATCACTCGACGCCATCCGTAACCCTACGGGGGGACGATTAACCCAGATTGGACAAGTATTGGCCCAGGCTTCGCAAAGGAAGAAACAAAACGAACTGGAAGAACGCCGGTTAAACATGACCAAACAACTGAATAAGGCCAAATTGGATGAGGCTCAATTAGAAGCGATAGGCTTACAATCTATAGCGATAGGGGCGTATTCTCAGTCTGTGATGGAAGCGATGAAGAACGTTCCTGCAAACTTAGTTAAAGATCCCAATGCTGTCGCTCAAGTCCAAAAACAAGTCTATAACTCCTTGCCAGAAGGCATTAAGTCCGTTATTCCTGACAAACCTCAGTCGTTAGAAAGTATTAAAATGGGCCTTGAAAACGCGACATTAACCCAGGAATGGCTACAAAGTCAGAAAAAGGCGACCGGCACCTCGGAGTTTGAACGAAATAGAGATGCTTTGGTGGCGAGTGGGCAAATCACTCAAGAAGAAGCGGATGATATGACGGAAAAACGGGTGGGCGTCATGTCAGGGGTGGATATAACCAAAGCGAAGGAAACAACCGAAAATCGACTTGCTGGGCAAAATGTCCAGAAAGCCACCGATAATCTCAGAGATGATTATAGTGAGGGTAGCGAGCATCTTAAAAAGATTTCCAACAATATCGACGCAGCCCTAGCCGTGATGGATACCGGCGATACTGAACTCACAGATAAACTCTTAGCTCAGGTCATGTCACAAGTCCAAGACACCGACGTAAGGGCGTTTCAGATGTATGCTGAGTTTAATAAGCCGTTTGGTAACTTAATGGAAAGAATCACCGGACAAGTCTCCAGGTTCTTCCAGGGTTCCCGAACTGAAAAGGAACGACAAGTCATTGCTCAGACCTTGAAACATTTTAAGGAAAACTACGCCGAGACCTCACTCAGCGAAGTCAGAAATATGTATCGAAACCAGGCGGTGAATCAGGGCTTAGATCCGTTCAAAGTCGTACCTCCGACCTCGCCTGAAGATATCAGAGACTATCCCAATATCAGTCGAAAAGAGAAAAAACGCCTGTTAGAACTAAACTACCCGGATATGTTTAAATGAATATTGATGATTTTTTAGACAGTTCTCCCGAACCCACGAATGAAAGTAAGTTAGACGAGTTTCTGACGAGTAAAACCGAACCTAAAGTCGTGGAAAGGGTCACTCAAGAATCCGGGTTAAAACCGGTGATTGATTATGCTACGGGGATGAATGATCAGTTCTTAGACTTGGTAGGACTCCCCGGAGACGCTTTTGACTGGGCGGCTGAGAAGATGGGTTCTAGCCTACGCTCAGGCTGGGGCAGTGCCGATCTGAGAGAGTTTGGTAAGAAAATAGGCATGGGCACCCACACCCCCGGAGAAGAGCCTGATACCGGCTCCTACAAAGCCGGAGAATATACCATGACCGGCCTTGAGTTTTTAGCTCCGTTTCTACAATGGACAAAGGCTGAAAAAGTCCTGAAATCGGGTGTTCTAGCGACCGAATCGGCCAAAGGCACCCCAAGATTAATAGCTGAGAGAATGACCGCGCCCTTTGCAGCCTCTCCAAAAGCCGCTTACACCGCTGAATTGGCGAGTGGCGTGGGGGCAGGGTATGGCGCTCACTATGGTGGACAGGAATTTGGACAAACCGGTGAGATGATTGGTGGACTGGTGGGTGGCATGGCTCCTGTCCCGATTATTTACAATGCCGGACGACTGAGAGATTACGCCTTAAAGTCGTTTCTACCCTATACTGAAAGGGGTGGACGAGCCAAAGCCGCGTCTATTATTCGTCAATTAGCCGAAGATCCTGATATTAGAACTAATGTTGAGAAAAACATCAAGAAAACCCTCCCAGGGACTCGTATCAGTGCCGGAAAATTGACGGGCGATCCGCATTTAATGGCCTTAGAAAAAGCGATTGTGGATGAAAATCCCGCTTTGGCGAGAGAGTTGAGAATTCAGGACGGTATTAATAACGCGATTGCTCGGAGAGAACTCACTGGAATAGCCGGTGAAGAAGTGGTTGAGGAAGCCCAAAAGCAATTGGGCAGTAAGTTCATGCAGTTAAATTCTCGTTTGAACGCAAGAATCGACCTGGCCTTGAATAAAGTCAAAACTGCGACGGCAAGAATAGCGCCTACTACGAGCCGCAGAGCGGTGAATACCGCAGTAAAAGCTCAGTTGGATGATGCTTTGGCCGATGCGAGAAAATCTGAAACGGTTTTATGGAATACGGTGAATAAAGACACTATCTCGGATACGACCTCGACTAAAGGTGTGTTTAAAAACCACATGCTAGAACGCTTCAAAGAGGATGATCCTACCGATATTCCGCCCTTTTTACATGAATTTTTGGGTAAATTCAAAGACGGTGAATTGGCGGGTGGAAAATGGAAATCTCAGGAAAGTGTGGGATCGGTTCACGCCTTGAGAAGCCGGGTGTTAAACGAAATCCGTCATGAAAAGTCTCTGGAAGCGACTAACTGGAACCGAGTGAGAATATTAGAAGATATCGAGGAAGGTATGCTGGAAGACCTGTCTCGTTCAGGCACCGGTAAAGAATTGACCGACGCAATTAACTTTTCTCGTGAGTTAAATAAGAAGTTCAAGGGCGATATTATGTCCACGATCTTCCGTCATAACAAAACGGGCGGTGCTTTAGCGCCTGAACTCACTTTAGAAAGGATGGGCACTGGCCCGAAAGGTGCGGTTCACATCAATAAACTGATAGAAGCCTCTCCCGAATCGAAAGGGAACATTGAAGAAGTCCTGAAAATGGACATTGTGAAATCAAGAATCATTAAAGATGATCGCTTAGATTTAAGTAAAGCCAAAGCCTACATGCTTCACAATGAAGACACGATGGATATTTTTCCTAAGTTAAAATCGGATATGGAACGAGCTATAGGACTGGAAGAAAAGGCCCAGTGGTTTACCGCTTCTGCTAAATCTCGGATGGGTAAAGCGAAACAAAGCATGTCGGCCAAGGTCGCCGGAGCCAAGCCTGGAACGGTACTTTCTACCATTATGAAGAGCAAATACCCTCATCAGGAAATGAAAACACAGTTACGAAGATTGAACGATAGGGGAAAAGCCGGGATTAAAAACGACATCATAGATATGGTCATGGCAAAATCTCGCACTTCAGAGATAGGCCCGGATAATAATTATCTATTGAGTGGCAAAAAAGCGATGGGATTCTGGAACGAAAATAAGATTTCCCTAATGGAGGCTTTTAATAAGAGCGAACTAAAACGGATTGACAAAGTAATTGAAACCTTACGAATTGGTGATGGTGCGACTGACCTTCCTGTCCATACTGCTTCTGAAGCTTTAAAGCCCGCCCGTACCGTCTTAGCGTACGCTGTAGAGGTCGCCGCCGCCAGAATGGGTGCAGCGTTTGGGTCGGGGACTTCAGGGGCTTCGTTGAAGACCGCTTCCCAAGGCGCGAATACCGCTCGTCGGATGATTGGTAATTTAGATATAGGAACCGCAAAACGATTGATTAAAGACTCCATTCAAGATCCTGAACTGTTTATGGCTTTATCGGAAGACATGACCAAAATCCAACCGGGAGATCGCGTATTTAGAATCTTACAAGGCTGGATGGTGGCTCACGCCGTCGAGAATCTGGAGAATGTGGATGAAGGTCTCTGACAACTTTGATCGTGAAGAGATGGCTTGCAAGTGTGGTTGTGGCTTTGACACGGTGGATATTGAATTATTAGCCGCGTTAGAAAGTTTGAGAGCGCATTTTAACAAACCCATTAAAATCACCTCTGGAAACCGGTGTGAATCCCATAACGAACGTGTTGGAGGCTCTTTTAACTCCCAGCATACTAAGGGACTCGCCGCCGATATTCAGGTATTTGGCATTATTCCCGAATTGGTTTATAACTATCTCGACCACAAGCATGAAGGCAAGTTTGGGGTGGGACGATACAAAACCTGGGTACACTTAGATGTCAAGCCCGGAGACGCGAGAAGGTGGGATAAAACATGAGAGGCACTTATGTGGTCATTTATAAAAGGTATATTTAGTTCTGATGTCATCGGCACTGTTGAGCGCCTTGCCAGTGAAGCCATTGAAACAGATATGGAGACGGCTGAAGCTAAAGCGTTATGGATTAAAACCCTTGATCCCAATGGGATTATGCGGAGACAGATATCTCAGTTTGCCTGCAAAGCCTACGGGTTCTATTTGGTGTCAACGACTATCCTTATTTTCATGCACTCCTTTGGTGTGGGTGATCCTACACAATCTAAACAGGCGATTGATGCCATGACCGAATTATTTCTTCCCATCACGACGGCTTGGGGCGGGATTGTCGGTGCCAGTTTTGGTGTTAATACTATGAATGCTCACAAGGGTAAATAAGATGGCAGATACTACCGCTACAAACAACAACACCGTTATTCTTGCAGACTGGTTTAACGACGCTAACCGAAAGACCTACGGATTCACTTCTGTGGCCCACATGTTGACCACTGAGGGGTTATTCGATGGTCAGACCGTTCCACTGTTAGGCTACTACGCAGTCGGTGATGGCGGTCAAGGTGAAATCTACTGGGACGCTACCAGCACAGAAACCGCTGACGATGGGATGATATTTCAAGTAACCGGAGTGACTACGGGACGGTGGAAAAGGCCGGATAAAAGTTATTTAGGCATGATTCCTGAGCAATTTGGGACGAAGGGTGATGGTGATGGCGCAGGCGGTGGAACGGATGACACTGCCGCACTGCAATCAACGATTAATGCAGCCTCTAATTTCCATACATACGTGCGATTAAGTAATAGAGTCTATAATTATACAACATTATACTTATATTATGATTCTGTTAATAATACAGGGTTCAGCCAAGTGTTGTCAGATCAAATTGTTAAAATCGTTGGTACTGGAATGATAGATGAGCAAGCGTTAGCCGTTGACAATTACATAACCTCCACTCTATACAGCACCCAAACCACAGGTGATTGCATCATCCACAATAAATCATCCCTTTCTGTTAGTGATAGAGAGGCTGATGCTACTTATTTTTCTGAGCTTAATATTATTGGAAATACTTCCGGTTATTTATTATCGGGTAACGTGTTTAAAACTCATGCTAGAGCTGAAAGGGTTTGTTTTCATAATAAAAACTCACTAGGCGGCGGGGTACATTTTACTGGATATGCTTTTGATTTTGCTTTTGTTGAATGTCTAATTATGGGTCAGGAGAATTTCTGGGCGGTTGATCCCAATATACGTGCAAAGGAAGGCGTGAAAATTGACGCTGAATCAAGTCAAAATCTATTTGAGCATTGCTATATCAGGGGTTGGAATATAGGGCTTCATACTATAGGCGGATCGAATCTAAAACTAGATAGAACGGTCTTTATTGCTAATAATATCGGTGCGAAGCTAGAAGTTTCTTTCTTTACAAAATCGGTGAATTTGGACTCATGCCATGCCGAGCTAAACACTTATTACAATTATCTTGTATTGCCAACCAATGTTGATTCATCAACAGGTGGCTGTATTAATGTTACAAACACAAACGGGTCTACAGTAGTTGGAGAATGGACGGCCTCCATTGCCTACGCCGTTAATAAAGTTATATGGAATGGGACGAATTTTTACAGGTGCGTGACTGCTGGTACATCAGCGGGCAGCGGTGGGCCAACAGGAACAGGGACAGGGATTATAGATAATACGGTCGTGTGGGATTATATTTCTGCTGTTGATACCAGCTTGGATTTTGTTAATCTTATGTTAGATGTCAATTCATTTACAAAATACATGAAAGCTTCCCGTATCCAGGGCGGATATTTTTCAATGGACAGCTCAACAACTGCGATAGGATTTAAAGATAATGGATTACTTGCGCCTAATATTACAGATAATAGATTTATAGCCAATACAGGGCAGACAGGTTGTTTAGTTTGTGACGCTACAGGATCAACAACAGGACAAGCTATTTTTGCTCGTAATGTTATGGACGGTTCTGGATCGTTTACTACGATAACCTACGAGGATGGGTTTGCTTATATCGAGGATGATACTGGGTTAAAATATATTCCTTCCTCAAAGATCGTAGGTACAACAATAACCGCAGACAGTGACGCCGTTGATGTGAAGAATTTAAAAGTTGTTCCTGTGGGTACGGGTTCAGGTAATATTATTATAGGCGGGCTGGCTAATGGTGTTGCAGGACAGACTATTGATATGTATAAAGCACAGTCGGCTAATACATTAACTATTGAGCATAACGAGGTTACAGGAACACAGAAAATACTCACGGCAGACGGCCTGGATATTACACTGACGACCTATGGTGGCGTAACTATGACTTGTGACGGAACTAGCTGGTTTGTTGTCAGTCAATGACCCTTACGCTTAAACTCCACCAATACCCGGCACTCTTCGATAGTATCATCCTCTATGCACTTATCGAACATGTGCTGTATACGCCCTGCATCAACTTTCTTTATTTCATCGGTAGGCACACACCCCACACACCAGAAGCACAGTGAAAACAGTGCGAAGTAGGCCCAAAACTCCACCCACTTATTCCGAGTACCCAGAAAATCCTCAGTATTGCCGATCTTCCAGCCTTTTGCCTCTAATCGCTTGCGCTTTGCTTTGTCCATCGTTAGTCCTTATTGGTTATCCCCTAGCCCTTCTTTGCTCGTTAGTTTTTTAAGTATGTCGTGATAGCAGCTAAAGCAACAATCAAACGCGCCGCCGCTACCTGGACCAACAGCCTTCCCACTGTAATCAAGCCCGTCTGAAGTCATCTTTATTTTGCAATTACTCGCTTTGTCACTTCCTTGAATCTCTCCGCCGCACGAATCGCAGTAATAAGTGGTAATTTCTGGTATTGTCTTTTTCATATCCTCTCCTAGTGCGGCTAGTCGTCATACAAAATATCACCCTGACATACAGGGCATTTAACTTTTGGCACGTGATCATTGCCATTCCACCCGGCAGCGTCATTATCAACGCTTCCATCTTCATTAAAAATATAATCTGGAAAGTTAAGCTTTCCCCCATCTAATACTGTCCCGCATTTGTTACAACTAATTAAATTCATCTCTATCTCCTATGGGTTTATCTATGCCTATATTGTTTTGTCTCTGTGGGTTTCATCAGAAAGAAGCCCGTTGTTTTATCTTTTCTTGTGAGCCAGTAGCGCATTGACCCGCCCACCACTGCTGCTTTATCTTCTCTGGTCAAATAATTTATATCCCTAAGTCTACGCATAGCAGCTCTGATAGCTCGTTCATTAATATCTGGGAACATAAATGAGACTTCTTTAGGCGTCCATCTCACCCCATCGCTGGTAGAGAAGAAATCCCTAACCATTTCCGTTATTCCTTTACTGTTCATAGCTCTACATGCTCCGGCAAGGCTGGTTCAGGCTCTTTGTAGCTCAGATATTCTCGCAATATTGTGTTGTATTGCTTTTTACCATGCTTGATCGACTTGAGCTTTTCATTGAGCGCCACTTGCT
>Ga0265309_10000478_pt1 | contig 16138 bp, 13 predicted proteins | sample Helome_FD_192492 | JGI IMG/M metagenome (GOLD analysis project Ga0265309, IMG submission 192492) | Marine sediment microbial communities from subtidal zone of North Sea - Hel_20160524 (Illumina Assembly) | ecosystem: Environmental > Aquatic > Marine > Subtidal zone > Sediment ...
TTCAGGCTTGTGCATGCCGCGCCGCTTCATCGAGGCCCTGGGGCTTATCAAGTGGGCCGCGGCGGGCGCCAATGCGGAACTCGGCCTGGTCAAAAGCGAGGTTGCGATCGCCATTCAGCAAGCGGCTCTGGCCGTTGCCGAAGGCGAGTACGACGCGCACTTCCCGGTCGATGTTTTTCAGACGGGTTCGGGCACCAGTTCAAACATGAACGCGAACGAGGTCATTGCACACGTTGCTTCCGAGGCGTCGGGACGGGAGATTCACCCCAACGACCACGTCAATATGAGCCAGAGCAGCAACGATGTGATCCCAACCGCTGTTCACGTCAGCGCGACGCTCGCGATTCAGCAACAACTGCTGCCGGGGCTCAGGCACTTATCGCAGACGCTGGAAAAGAAGGGGGAGAAGGTCGGCCATGTCGTGAAGACTGGACGCACTCACCTGATGGACGCGATGCCTGTGACGTTCGGGCAGGAGCTCGACGGCTGGCGTTCGCAGGTTGATCATTCGGCAGAGCGTCTTGGTGACACGATGCGGCGCCTGGCGGAGCTGGCGCAGGGCGGCACGGCCGTTGGCACCGGCATCAATGCGCATCCCAGGTTCGGCAGCAAAGTCGCGGTGTTGCTTGGCGAGCAGTCGGGTGCGGAGTTTACGGCGGCAGCCAGCCCGTTCGAGTCGTTGAGCTCGCAGGATGCGGCCGTGGAAACCTCGGGGCAGTTGCGAGTGCTGGCCGTCAGCCTTGGCAAGATAGCCAACGACTTGCGCTGGATGAACTCGGGTCCGCTTGCGGGCATTGGCGAGATTGCGTTACCGGCGCTGCAGCCGGGGTCGAGCATCATGCCGGGCAAGGTGAATCCGGTCATTCCCGAGGCCGTGACGATGGTCTGCGCGCAGGTGGTCGGCAACGACGCGACAATCGCCATGGCGGGACAGTCGGGCAATTTCCAGCTAAACGTTATGTTGCCCGTAGTGGCCTACAACCTGCTGCAGAGCATCGAAATCCTGGCGGCTGCGGCGACCAGCCTGGCAGACAACGCGATCGCCGGTTTCGATGTGAACGAAGACAACGTGCTGGCGGCTCTTGAACGTAACCCGATCCTCGTGACGGCCCTGAACCCGATAATCGGCTATGAGCTGGGCGCCGCCATCGCGAAAAAAGCCTATGCCGAGGGGCGTGCGGTAAAAGAGGTCGCGCTCGAAATGACCGACATGACACGGGAAGAACTGGACCGACTACTGGACCCGGCCGAGCTGACCGAGGGTGGTATCAAGTATTAGGGACCGAGGAACAAGGCTGACGCCGGCGGTTCTGCGCGAGCGCCTTGCGTCCACGAGGTTGCCCCGTGACCCGCTCGCGGTGACGATGCCGCCCGGGAGCGAGCGTTGGCCTGCCAGCATGCGGGACCGGCTGTGGGGCGGTCTCAAGCCTGCGGGCGTGCTCATTCCTGTCATCCAGACGAGAACCGAACTGACGGTGCTGCTTACCCAGCGCGCGGCCGACCTCAAGCACCATCCGGGGCAGGTGTCGTTTCCAGGCGGCCGAATGGAGGAGCACGACGACGACGTGCGCGTGACGGCATTGCGTGAAACCCACGAGGAGGTCGGTATTAATCCGCGAGCCGTGTCGGTCATCGGATACCTCGAGTCGATGCCCACGATCACAGGCTACGCCGTGACGCCTGTGATCGGCCTCGTCGAAGGACCGCCGCAGTTGTCGATCGATACCACGGAGGTCGAGTACGCTTTCGAAGTGCCGCTCGATTTCTTGCTCGACGAGCGCAATGAACGGCCCGTGGAGCGGCGGCTGGAAGGTGAAACCGTAACCATGATGGAGCTTCAGTACGAGGGGCAGCGGATCTGGGGAGCGACCGCGATGATGCTTCAGGCATTTCGAAAAATCATTTTAGATCAATAAGTAATGACAAATATAGAGAAATTACTAGAAGTAATGCGGAAGCTCAGAGACCCGGAAACGGGCTGCCCTTGGGATGTGCAACAGGACTTCTCGACCATTGCTCCGTACACGATCGAAGAGGCCTATGAAGTTGCCGACGCGATCGCGCGCGACGATATCGAACATTTGCGTGACGAACTCGGCGACCTGCTGTTCCAGGTGGTTTTTCACGCGCAAATGGCCGAGGAGGTTGGCGTATTCGATTTTGACGACGTTGCAGGTGTGATCGCCGAGAAGATGGTTCGTCGGCACCCGCACGTATTTGGCGATGATGAGCAGCGTGCGGCGGGCAAGGTCGATGGTAGCTGGGAAGCGATCAAGGAGCTGGAACGTAGCGATGCTGACGACGAGAGCGCGCTGGCCGGCGTCGCGCGGGCGTTACCGGCGCTCAAGCGCGCCGAGAAACTGGGCAAGCGGGCGTCCCGCGTCGGGTTCGACTGGCCGGACCGACACGGTGTGCACCTCAAGATTCACGAAGAACTCGAGGAGCTCGAGCAGGCAGTCGGTACGCGGGATTCCCGCAATATCGAGGAAGAATTCGGTGATCTGCTGTTTGCCGTGGTCAACCTCGCCCGCCATCTCGATATCGACCCCGAAAAGGCGCTCAGCGGGGCCAACCACAAGTTCGAGCGGCGGTTTCGAGAAATGGAGCGCGATGTCACAGAAAATAGTAAAGAGATCAAAGCGTTATCGCTGGGGGAGATGGAGCGCCACTGGCGCCGGGCGAAGAAAAACGTGGGGTAAGTGGCGTTCAGCCACAGTTCATTGCTGCACCCGTAATCTTGTCCACAGGCTGGCAAATACTGGCCGTTCTGGACAAGGAGCAGGACTATGAACGCACGAATCACAGCAAGGATTACCGCAGCATTGCTGTTTGCAGCTTCCGTGTCGGCTTATGCCGATCACGATTATCGTGTCGCCCGTAACAACGGCGCTGTGTATGACTATGCGAAGGTCATTTCCTCACAGCCGATAATCGAATACGTAACCGTCAAGAAGCCCGTACGCGAGTGCTGGGAAGAGACGCAGTACTACACCGTCGATCACGGTGCGCGGCACGCGCGTGGCGGCGCGCTCGTCGGCGCGATCATCGGCGGTGCTGTTGGGCATCAGTTTGGTGGCGGCAGCGGCAAGGATGCTGCAACCGCGGTTGGCACGCTTCTCGGCGCGGCTATTGGCAGCGAGAAAGCCCGGCAGCGTTATGGCGTCGAAACAGTGAGCCGCCCGGTGCGCCGTTGCGAATCGACGTTCCAGTCACACCGCGAGGAACGCATCGATGGTTATCGTGTGACGTACCGTTATAACGGCCAGAAATACATGACCGAGATGCCTTACGATCCGGGCCGCAGAATACGCGTACGGGTCGACATCCGGCCGGCCGGGTAAGTCAGGAATCTGATGTGACGCGCTTCATTGCAATCAGCTTGCGGTCGTACCAAACTTGGCAGATGCGTATGACTCTGACATTGGTATTGCTCATCTCGCTGGTAATGCTGCCTGTGCGCTCGGAGGCGTTCGACCTCGAACAGGCTCTCAAGGAGCAGCACGTGCAGTACCAGGGCGAGCCGGACATTCGCGTGGTGCAAGGCAATTGCACGACGCTGTCGCAGGCCATCGAGCAGGTCCGCCGCCGGACCGGTGGTCGCGTGGTTAGCGCGGACACCCGGGTCCAGGGCGGGCGCGAGGTGCATCACATCAAGGTCCTGACCCCGGACGGCAAGGTCAGGACGCACAAGGTCAATGGATGCCGCCGCTAAGGTACCGACATGCGACTGCTGGTAATAGAAGACGATGCAACCCTGCGTGAGTCATTGACACGCAAACTGGGCGAGTCCGGGTTCGCCGTGGAACAGGCGGCGGATGGCAAGGAAGGCCTGTACTTCGCCGAGGAATATCCGATCGACCTCGCGATCATTGACCTCGGACTGCCCGAGCTGTCGGGCCTCGACATCATTCGTGAGGTGCGCAAGCAGGGCAAGACCTACCCGATCCTGATCCTGACGGCACGCGACCGGTGGGAGGACAAGGTGGACGGCCTGAGTGCAGGGGCCGATGACTACGTCGTCAAACCCTTCCATTTCGAGGAGGTCAGCGCCCGGGTCAATGCGCTTCTGCGCCGCAGTGGAGGCTGGGCCTCTTCCGAACTCACAGCGGGCCCCGTGATGCTCGACATGTCGCGGCAGGAGCTCAAGGTCAACGAAGAGACGATCGACCTCACGAGTTTTGAATACAAGATCATTGAATATCTCATGGTGCGTGCGGGCCAGGTTATTTCCAAGGCCGAGCTGACCGATCGGCTGTATGACCAGGATTTCGAGCGCGACAGCAACGTCATCGAGGTGTTTATCGGGCGCCTGCGCAAGAAAATGGACCCCGACAACTCCATCAAACCCATCGAAACGCTGCGGGGGCGCGGTTATCGCTTCGCGCTGGAGCGTAATCAGTCAGGATAGGGCCCATGCGCTCCCTTAGCAGCCGACTGCTGGTGTCCGTCAGTGTGTTGCTGCTGCTGTTTTTCGGCGCGACCATCGCCGTACTCGACACGGCTTTCTCAGAAGCAGGCGAGCAGGCGCGGCGTGATATTCTCGATGGCCATCTCGTCGCCTTACTTGCGGCCGCCGAACCCGATGATAAAGGTGACCTGGTGATGCCCGATCGACTGCGCGAGCCGCGCTTCGAGCGAATCGGGTCGGGTCTTTATGCCGAACTGCGCGACGTCGACGGGTCCGTGCTTTGGCGCTCGCGCTCGGCGCTCGGGCTCGAGGTACCAGGCGGCGTTGTGCCCGAACTTGGTAATCACCTTTTTGCCCGTGAGTCGCTCGAGGATGAGACCCCGCTGTTGACGCTGAGCCTTGCGGTCGAATGGGAACTCGACGATGGCGAGACGAAACCTTATGTGTTCAAAGTCGCCGAAAGCCTTGATTCGTTCAACGCGCAGATTTCAGGTTTCAGGCGCCAGCTTTTCGGCTGGTTCGCGGCCGTGGCGTTGACGATGCTACTGGCATTCTCGATGTTGCTGCGTGGTCTGCTGAAGCCTCTACGCCTGATCGAAACGGAGATTACCGAGATCGAGGAGGGCAATCGTGTTTCCCTGTCGGGCGAGTTTCCGACCGAACTCACGGGCGTGGCCCGCAATCTGAACCTGCTCATCGACAGCGAACGGGCGCGTTCGGATCGTTACCGCTACACGCTCGACAATCTCGCGCACAGCCTCAAGACGCCGCTGGCGGCGATGCGCGCTTTGCTTAATGACCGGCAGACTCCGGAATTCGGCGATCGTTTCAATGAGCAGATTGATCGCATGGACGAGATCGTGCGCTACCAGCTCAGAAAACCCGCCGCATCGGTTGCGGACAATCTCGTCCTGCAGCCTGTGGCGGTCGAGAGAGAAGTGAAGCGACTCATCGATGGCCTGCGCAAGGTCTATCACGACAAGCACCCCGACTTCGACATGCGGGTGGAAAAGGGCATGCAATTTCGCGGCGACACGGGCGATTTCCTCGAGCTCGCGGGCAACCTGCTCGACAATGCCTGCAAGTGGTGCGAGCGCAGGGTGCGCATTTCGATCGTGCCTTCTGTTGGCGCCAGGGCCATAGCCAGCGGTATGGTGTTGACCGTGTCCGATGACGGTCCGGGAATTCCGCAAGATGCGGCTGATGCGCTGCTCGAACGAGGCATGCGGCTGGATGAGGCAACGCCTGGTCACGGCATTGGCCTGGCCGTCGTAAAAGAAATTGCCCGCTCTTACGGCGGACGATTGAAGATCAAGAGGTCCGAAGACCTGGGCGGTGCTGAGTTCATGGTTTCGATACCGCCCATCGCAACGTCGAGATAATTCGAAACGCCCACCAGGCCAGCGGATTCGCCGTGAACAGCGGATCGCTGCGATCGATACGGATTGTCCGTGCCGATGTACCGGTGTAATAATATCCCATGGGGTTCTTGTCAGAGCTCAAGCGCCGTAACGTCTTTCGGATGGCGGTGCTGTATTTCGTAGCTTCCTGGCTGATAATGCAGGTAGCAGAGGTGGTTATTGCCCTCGCTAATCTGCCGGCCTGGGTCGGGCCGTCCGTTCTTGCCTTGCTTGCTGTCGGTTTCCCGATCGCGCTGATCTTTTCGTGGTTATACGAAATCACCCCGGAGGGAATCAGTCTCGAAAAAGAAATTGATCGCGGAGAGTCGATAACCCATGTGACGGGTCGACGGATCGATTTCCTGGTTATTTCGCTGTTGTGCGCCGCCGTAATCATCTTCGCTTACGACAAATGGTGGGCCGGCGAGCCGCCGGAAAAATCGATCGCCGTTCTTCCGTTCGTCAATATGAGCGGTGATGCGGAGCAGGAATATTTCAGCGACGGGATATCCGAGGAACTTCTGCACCGGCTGGCCCAGGTTTCGGAACTGCACGTTGCAGCCCGGACATCCTCCTTCCATTTCAAGAACAAGAACATCGCGGTTGCGGAGATAGCGTCCAGGCTCGGTGTGCGATCGGTGCTGGAAGGCAGCGTGAGACAGGCAGGCGACAATATCCGCGTCACGGCGCAGCTCATCAATGCAAGTGACGGATTCCATATCTGGTCCAGGACCTTTGACCGGAAATTTGACGATATTTTTGCAATTCAGGACGAGATTGCGACAGAAGTTGTCGATGCCTTGAAAGTGACATTGCTGGGCGGCGAACAGGCTCGCCTCAATCGACACCCGACTGAGAACCTGGCCGCGTATGACGTTTACTTGCTGGGCCGACAGAAGATGGCTCGTCGGACGAGCGCTGCGCTGCAGGAAGCAGCACAACACTTTGCTGAAGCGATCAGTCTCGACGGTCAGTACGGACTGGCGTACGTCGGTCTGGCGGACGCCTATGTCCTGCTCGGCCGGTACGGTGGATTGGACGACCAGGAGGTACTCGAAAAGGCTGCGCCGGCCGTCGAGCGTGCGCTGCAGCTGGACGATCAGCTCGGCGAGGCGCATGCGAGTCTGGGCATGGTGCGGATCCTGCAGCGCGACTTACCGGCCGCCGAGCGAGCATTCAAAAGGGCGCTGGAACTGAACCCCAGTTACGCGCCTGCTTATGTCGGCTATGGGCTGCTGATGAGATGGGGGTTCAGTCGCAAGGAAGCGGCGCTCGAGTTGCACCAGACAGCGCTGGAACTCGACCCGCTGTCGACAGCAGTTAACATGACAGTGATCGAGGGCTATCACGAGTTAGGTCGCTTTGATGATGCGCTCGCCGGCTGCAAGAGGATAATCGAGATAGACCCGGACTATCCGCGCGCCTACACAATTATGGCAGACCTGTACTGGGAGGTTTTTGCGCAGCTCGACGAAGGCGTACGCTGGCTGCACAAGGCCAATGAGCTGGATCCCGGAAATCCGGACCATGCCCGTTGGCTGGGTATGATTTACCTTGATCTCGGCGACACTGTCGCCGGCGAGTACTGGATACGGGAGGTTATACGGCTTGCACCGACGCAATATGATTCGCAGTGGTTGGCGGTCCACCTGGCCTTATACAAAGTGGGGCCCGAAGAAATAGTTGCCCTGGCCGAGGAACTTCTCGAAGTATCACCGGGTAATTGGCTGGCCCTGCGTCTGTTGCGAAATTCTGACGTAAAGGCGGGCCGTGGCGATGTCGCTCTCGAACGTTACCGTGCCGTGAAGCCGGAGTTTTTCGATCGTGAAGACCCTGACGTCAATGCCACCAACTGGCGCTGGGCCATCGAAGTTGCCAATGTCCTTGCCAGGGTCGGCGAGCGCGAGCACGCCGATACTCTGTTGAACAAAGCGCTTGTTCTCATTGAAGACAGGCCACGCCTCGGCTATGACGGCTTCGGCATTAGCGATGCGGAGATCTACGCATTACTTGGCGACAAGGAGCGAGCGCTCGACGCGTTCGCCACCGCGGTTGACGCAGGGTGGCGAATCAGCTGGTGGATCAATTCTGAATTGAACGACAACCTGGCGATACTGCACGGCGATCCTCGATACCAGGAAATCGTTGCCGGCATTCAGTCACAGACGGCAGAACAACTGGCGCGTGTGAGAGCGTGGGAGGCCCAGGGTGAACTGGTCTCCATTCCGCAACCGGCCGACTAGATTCAGGCTCGCTCGCTTGCCTTTTTAGCGAGTTTCGCCAGCGGTTCCACGAACTCGAGCGGCAGCGGGAATACGATCGTATTGCTTCTTTCGTTCGATATTTCCTTGAGTGTCTGCAGATAACGAAGCTGCAGCGCCTGCGACTCCTGCCCGAGTGTATTTGCGGCTTCGGCAAGCATCGTGGCGGCCTGTTTTTCGGCTTCGGCATTGATGATCTTGGCACGCCGTGCGCGTTCGGCCTCGGCCTGCTGCGCGATCGCGCGAATCATGCTCTCGTCCAGGTCGACGTGCTTGATCTCGACATTGGCGACCTTGATGCCCCAGTTGTCGGTGCGCGCATCGAGGATGTTCTGGATGTCCTCGTTAAGCTTGTCGCGCTCGGCGAGCATGTCGTCCAGTTCGTGCTGGCCGAGGACGGAGCGCAGAGTCGTCTGTGACAGCTGACTCGTGGCCTCGAAGACGTTGGCAACCCGAATGATCGCTTTTTCGGGATCGATAATGCGGAAGTAGATTACCGCGTTCACCTTGACCGATACGTTGTCCCGCGAAATGACGTCCTGCGTTGGCACGTCGAGCACGATGACGCGCAGGTCGACCTTCGTCATCTTTTGCAGGAATGGGACCAGGATGATGAGTCCGGGACCTTTGACTCTCTGGAAGCGACCGAGGAAGAAGATAACGCCACGTTCGTATTCCTTGAGAATCTTGATCATGTTTGACAGCAGCACGATGACCGCCGCGACGATGATGCCTAAAGTTGCAAATTCCATCAGAGACTCCTCTGTCTCAGGTTTGTAGCTGGGCGCCGTCAGACGATTGCTCTGCAGCGACCTCGACGTCGATCACGACTCCGTCAACGGACAAAATGACGACCTCCTGGTCCTTCAAAATTGGCACGGACGATTGTGCGTGCCAGGCCTCACCCTCGAACCATACCTTTCCGTCGCCCGTGAAATCATGCATCGCAGTGCCAATCGCGCCGACAATCGACTCGTTGCCTGTGACGGCTCCGCGCCGGCGTAACTTCAGGATGAAGCTGACCAGCCAGATGATGAGCACGGCGAACGTCATTGCGAGGCCAACGACGAAAACGAGGGAGATGCCGAATCCTGGTACACCGGTGTCGAACATCATGACCGTGCCGAAAATGAACGCAGCGATACCGCCGATGCCCAGGGCACCGAAGCTGGGCGCGTAGGCTTCGGCAATCATTAGTGCGATACCCATGAATATCAACGCGAGGCCTGCGTAATTGACGGGCAATACCTGCAGCGCATAGGCGGCCAGCAGCAGGCAGATAGCGCCAACGACGCCGGGCACGATAGCGCCGGGATTATAGCCTTCGTACATGAGGCCATAGATGCCAATCAGTCCCAGCAGCAGCACGATTTCGGGATTCGAAATGGCGCCGAGCAGCTTGATGCGCCAGTTCGGCTCGTAAACGTCGATCGTGGCGTTCGCCGTAGCAAGAACGACGGTTTCACTGCCGAGCTTGACCTCGTGGCCATCGAGTTGTTCGAGCAACCGGGTCCGGTCCTCGGCGATGAAGTCGATGACGTTCTGTTCCAGAGCCTCGGTTGCGGTCAACGTGGCCGCCTCTGTAACGGCTTTCTCGGCCCAGTCGGCATTGCGACCATGGCGTTCCGCGAGACCGCGTATGTAAGACACAGAATCGTTCAGGACCTTCCGTTCCATGGCCGTACCTTCGGGCTGAGCCGGTTCCTCGGATTCCTCTTCGCCATCGTCCGATGGTGGCGGCGTGGCGTCCCCGCCGCCGATCGAGACGGGGGTTGCGGCACCCATGACAGTTGTCGGATTCATGGCGGCGACGTGGCTGGCGAGCAGGATATACGTGCCGGCACTGTCGGCACGCGCGCCGGCCGGCGTGACGTAGGTGGCCACGGGTATCGAAGAACCGAGTATGGCCTGGACGATATCGCGCATCGGCTTCATGAGCCCGCCTGGCGTGTCCATGTTGATGATAATCAGGTCGGCGCCCGTCTCCTCGGCATATTCGATGCCGCTGGTGACGTAGTCGGCAGTCGCGACGCCGATGCCATCCTTGATTTCGAGTTCCACAACCTCGGCGGCCGAGCTTGCAGTCGTGATGAATGTCGCCAGCAGGAAAACAAGAACTGCCGGCACCGAGAGTGGCCATCGCCACGAATGAGCGGAGCTTTTCATAACCCCAATAATACCAGCCCCGGCCGGCCTGCGGACGGTGCTTTGGGCTTTTGATTTGTAACATCTGCTGGCATGCTAGCCGCCAGCATGTTCATAAAGTTCATTACAACGGGCGGCACGATCGACAAGATCTACTTCGACGACCTGAGCCAATTCGAGGTCGGGGAGTCGCAGGTGCAGCATATTCTCGCCGAGGGATTGGTCGACTTCGACTTTGACGTCGTGGCGCTGATGCACAAGGACAGCCTGGAAGTCACGGACGAGGACCGGCGCGAGTTGCGCGATTTCATCGAGCGGGACACTGCGAAACGCTATGTTGTCACGCATGGCACCGACACGATGCCGGATACCGCTGAAGCGCTGAGAGATCTCGAAGGACGGACGATCGTTCTGACCGGCGCGCTGACACCGGCACGGTTCCGGCAAACGGATGCCGTGTTCAATGTCGGCATGGCCGTGGCAGCAGCTCAGGTCGCTCCGCCGGGTGTCTATATCGCGATGAGCGGGCAGGTGTTCGAGGCCGGCGCGGTCCGCAAGAACCGCGCCGAGAATCGCTTCGAACCTATAGATCGAAATTAATGCCCTGTGCGAGCGGCAGGTCCTTGCCCCAGTTGATCGTATTCGTCTGCCGGCGCATGTAGGCCTTCCATGCATCGCTGCCGGCCTCGCGACCGCCGCCGGTTTCCTTCTCGCCACCGAAGGCGCCACCGATTTCGGCACCCGAAGTACCGATATTGACGTTGGCGATGCCGCAGTCGGAACCGCCGTGCGACAGGAAGTACTCGGCGTTTTGAACGTTGTCGGTGAAAATCGCGGAGGACAGCCCCTGGACGACGCCGTTTTGCAACGCAATGGCTTCGTCGATCGTGTCGAACGGGATCAGGTACAGGATCGGGCCGAACGTCTCGTGTTGCACAATCTCCCAGTCGTTTTCGACCACTGCAATCGCTGGCGTCATGAAGTTGCCGGGACCGTCAATACGCTCACCACCGCAAAGAATTTCACCACCGGCTTCGCGGACTGATTCGCACGCCGCTTCCACGGTTCTTACGGCCGCGTCGTTGATCAGCGGGCCCATCAGGGTGTCGGAATCGAGCGGATCGCCAATTCGCACCTGGCCGTAAGCCTTGACCAGGGCGTTCTTGACTTCCTCGAAGCGCGAGCGATGTGCGATCACACGCCTTGTCGACGTACAACGCTGACCGGCTGTACCGACCGCGCCGAAAACGATCGAAGGAATGGCGAGGTCGAGATTGGCATATTCATCGACGATGATCGCATTGTTGCCGCCCAGTTCGAGCAGGCACTTGCCGAGTCGGTTCGCGAGCCGCTCACCAACGCCACGACCGACCCACGTCGAACCTGTGAACGAAACCAGGTTGACGCGCTTGTCGTCGACGAAGCGCTCCGCCAATTCATGTGAGCCTGGACTGCCGTTGATCAGGAAGAACACGGGCGGCAGGTCCATGTCTTCGAGCGCCTCGTTGATGATTTTTTGTACGGCGACGCCGCACAGGGCCGTGCTGTGTGATGGCTTCCAGATGTTGACGTTGCCGCAGACCGCTGCAATGCAGGCGTTCCAGGCGTAGACAGCGACGGGGAAATTGAAAGCCGAGATCGTGCCGACGAGGCCGAGCGGGTGCCATTGTTCGTACATACGATGCTGTGGGCGTTCGGAGTGCATCGTGCGGCCGTACAGCATTCGTGACTGGCCCACTGCAAAGTCGGCGATGTCGATCATCTCCTGAACTTCACCGTCGCCTTCTGCCTTGATCTTGCCGTTTTCCAGTGCCACAAGGCTGCCGAGCGCGTCTTTGTGCTTGCGCAGTGCATTGGCGATATGGCGAACGGCCTCACCGCGTACCGGGGCGGGTACGGTTCGCCATGCGAGAAACGACTCCTGCGCTTTCGCAATGACTTCTTCGTACTGCGCCATCGTCGTGGCGCGGACGCTCGCGATGACCTCATCGGTCGCCGGGTTTACGGACTCAATGAGTGAAGCAGAATCATCGGCGCGGGATTCGGCGCCGAACCAGGTGCCGTCATTGACGGGCTTGAGGCCGAGCTGGTCGAGTATCGATTGCATGATTTTCACTGTGCATGACGTGGGGATGGCGCGCATTGTGCCAATGTAATTGAGGCCTGACCACCCCCGGCTAAGCCACTGATTACGTGAGAAACTTTTGTGCGCGACGATGGCTCGTGGCATAGTCCGCGCAATATGAGCAGATCCATACCGAAAACCGAGTGGCATCCGGCGAGCTGGCAGAGCTTCGAGGCGTCGCAGCAGGCCTCCTATCCTGACAAGGCGGCACTGGACCGCGTCATCGCTGACCTGAGCCGCCTGCCGCCGATTACCAATTCCTGGGAGGTCGACGCGCTCAGGGAATATGTCGCACAGGCACAGCGCGGCGAGGCCTTCATCCTGCAGGGTGGCGACTGTGCCGAGACTTTTGACGAGTGCACTTCGGAAAACATTGTCGATAAGCTCAAAATCCTGCTGCAGATGAGCCTGGTCATGATCTACGGGCTCAAAAAGCCCGTGATTCGGGTGGGTCGCATGGCGGGGCAGTACGCGAAGCCGCGTTCTGCTGACACCGAAACCCGCGAAGGCACGACGTTACCGAGTTTTCGTGGCGATCTCGTCAACCGCAGCGGTTTCACACCCGACGACCGGATTCCCGATCCGCAAATGATCCTGCGCGGTTACGAGCGAGCGGCGCTGACGCTCAACTTCGTGCGCTCCCTGATCGACGGCGGTTTTTCCGATCTTCACCACCCCGAATACTGGGATCTGGGTTGGGTGGGTCATTCGCCCGCGGCTTCTGAATATCACGCCATCGTCTCATCGATTTCGGATTCGCTCGACTTCCTCGAGACTGTATCGGGACGCCAGTTTCATCGTACACAGCGTGCCGAGATCTACGCGGCGCACGAAGGGCTGCACCTGCATTACGAGCAGGCGCAGACGCGTTTTCTCGAGCGCCGCGAGCGCTGGTACAACCTAACGACGCATTTCCCCTGGATCGGTATGCGGACGGCGCAGACGGACGGCGCCCATATCGAGTATTTTCGCGGCATCGCAAACCCGGTCGGGGTCAAGGTCGGGCAGGGCATGACACGTGAGTGGGTCCAGGATCTCGTGCGGGTCCTGAATCCCAATAATGAGCCCGGGCGCCTGACGCTGATTCATCGCTTCGGTGCCAAGGCCATCGAGCAACACCTGCCGGACCTGATCTCGGCCGTGCGTGAGACGGGTTCGCCAGTGCTCTGGGTCTGCGACCCCATGCACGGCAATACCGAGAGCACGGCCGATGGCACCAAGACGCGGCGCTTCGACAACATCGTTGCGGAGCTCGAGTCAGCCTTCAAGGTGCACGAATCGATGGGCAGCTACCTGGGTGGCGTGCACCTGGAACTGACGGGCGAAAATGTCACGGAATGCACGGGCGGCGCCCGAGGGCTGACGGATGGCGACCTTGCCAGGGCCTACAAGTCAACGGTCGACCCGCGACTCAACTACGAGCAGGCCATGGAAATCGCCATGCGCATCGCGGGTCTCAAGGACGGTTCGTAGCAGCGATCGTCCGGTATTCGCCCGGTTGCAGGTCGTCGAGATTCCACGGTCCGATCGAGGCTCGAATCAGTCGTAATGTCGGCAGGCCGACCGCCGCTGTCATTCGTCGTACCTGCCGGTTTCGGCCCTCGGTTATAATAATTTCTATCCAGCTGTCCGGCACGCTGGCCCGGTACCGAATCGGCGGCTCGCGATTCCAGAGGCCCTCGGGCTCTTCAATCGGCCTGGCCGTTACCGCTCTCGCCTGGCCGTCCTTGAGTTGCATGCCCTTTACGAGCCTTTGGAGCTGCTGCGCGGTCGGCGTTCCCTCGACCTGCGCCCAATAGGTCTTGGCGGTTTTCGATCGCGGCTGGGTAATCCGCGCCTGTAGCCTGCCGTCGTCCGTCAACAGCAGCAGGCCCTCGCTGTCGTAGTCCAGACGCCCGGCCGGGTAGACATCCGGAACGTCAATGTAGTCGGCAAGCGTTGCGCGGCCGCGGTTGTCCCGGAACTGGCACAGCACCCGGTAGGGCTTGTTGAACAGAATCAATGGCATGAGCAGCCTACATTGCCCAATCCGGCTCGACCTGTACAATGCACGGCCACTGAATCCGGCCGAGAGTCGCATGAAATACGAACATATCGAGGTACCCGCCGACGGCGCGGCCATCAAGGCCAATCCTGATAACTCCGTGATCGTGCCCGACAACCCGATTATCCCGTACATCGTGGGTGACGGCATCGGCGTCGATGTCACGCCCGTCATGCTCAACGTGGCTGAAGCGGCCGTCGAGCTTGCGTATGGTGACGATCGCCACCTGCGCTGGATGCGCGTGCACGCGGGCCAGCGTGCGGCCGAGATCTACGGCGACGGTCAGTACCTGCCCGACGAAACGCTGCACGCGCTCAAGAAATTCGTCGTTTCGATCAAGGGACCGCTGGCGACACCGACGGGCGGCGGTATCCGCTCGCTCAACGTCGCGATTCGCCAGATGATGGACCTCTACGCCTGCGTGCGCCCGATCCGGTACTTCCCGGGCGTGGAAACGCCGATGAAAGACTCGGACCTCGTCGACATGACGATTTTTCGCGAGAACACCGAGGACATCTACGCGGGCATAGAGTACCCGACCGGATCCCAGGAGGTGCAGAAGCTCATCCACTTCCTGCAAAAGGAACTCGGCGTCACCGAAATTCGATTCCCGGCAAGCTCGGGCATCGGAATCAAGCCTGTGTCGCGCGAGGGTTCGGAGCGTCTCGTCAGGAAAGCGATCCAGTACTGCATCGAGCGGGACCAGGGCTCTGTTACGCTCGTGCATAAGGGCAACATCATGAAGTACACCGAGGGCGCTTTCTGCCACTGGGGGTACGACGTCGCCAAAGTCGAGTTCGGCGCTATCGAGAAAGATGGCGGCCCCTGGCTCGCGTTCGACAACCCCGTGACGGGACGCGAGATCATCATAAAGGACGTCATCGCGGACAACTTCCTGCAGCAAATACTGCTGCGCCCCGAAGACTACGACATCATTGCGACGCTGAACCTCAACGGCGATTACATCTCCGACGCGCTCGCCGCACAGGTCGGCGGAATCGGCATCGCGCCGGGTGGCAATATCGGCGATGGCGTGGCCGTGTTCGAGGCGACGCACGGCACTGCGCCCGGTTTCGCGGGCAAGAATCGCGTCAACCCGGGGTCCCTGATTCTCTCGGCCGAGATGATGCTGCGCTACATTGGCTGGGGCGAAGCGGCTGACCTGATCATCAAGGGCGTCGCCGGCGCCATCCACGCCGGCGAGTTGACCTTCGACCTCGCGCGCCTGCGTGCTGCCATCCGCGCGCCGAAACGCAAGGTGAAAACACACGACAAGAAAGAGGTCGAGGAGCAGCTCGAGCAGCTCATCCCGGGCGCAAGACTGGTCGGCACCCGCGGCTTCGGCAGGGCGGTCATCCGCCACATGAGCGATTGACCGCTATATTCGACGCAAGCTGTCGTGCCTGTCCGCGCTTGTCGGGGTTCCTCGACGAGGTGCAGGAACGATACCCGGACTATTACTGTCGCCCGGTGCCGCCGTTCGGCGCGTCCGAGGCGCGATTCCTGATCGTGGGCCTGGCGCCGGGTATGCACGGTGCGAACCGTACAGGCCGCCCGTTCACGGGGGATCATGCCGGCATCCTGCTGTACCAGATGCTGCACAAGTATGGGTTCGGGTCCCGCGATCAATCTGAAGCGGTGAACGATGGGCTCGAGCTGATCGACTGCCGCATCACGAATGCCGTGAAGTGCCTGCCGCCCGACAACAAACCGGTCGGCGCCGAAATCAATACCTGCAATGCGTTTCTTGCCAAT
>Ga0265309_10000479_pt1 | contig 16137 bp, 34 predicted proteins | sample Helome_FD_192492 | JGI IMG/M metagenome (GOLD analysis project Ga0265309, IMG submission 192492) | Marine sediment microbial communities from subtidal zone of North Sea - Hel_20160524 (Illumina Assembly) | ecosystem: Environmental > Aquatic > Marine > Subtidal zone > Sediment ...
CTTCAGTCCAGCGAATATGAATATCGGCTTTAATCCTTCAGGATTCTAATATGGCTATTGCAGACTTAATCGCTAATCAACGCCCGCCTAACCTGTTGGGTCAGTTCACCCAGGGGCTAGGAACGGGTGCGCAGTTGGGACAGATGAACGCGCAGCGTCAGCAGCAGGGGCGCATCAATGAATTATTACAGCAGTCGATGTCTGGGTTTGGTGGAGATGATTTTAACCTTACTGAACAAGATAAAATCAATGCACAATTATTGATTTCCAAACAGGACATTGGAGGGCTGGTCAACCTGAAAAACAAAATTCAGGAACGTGGACAGAAAGCCAACAAAGAGACCTTTGAGCGTGAGGATAAACTAAGAAAGCAATTTGACACTCAATCAAAAGACTTTATCAAGATCAGGGATGCCCATACTCGCGTGTTAAAGGCGGCTGAAGACCCCTCTGCGGCGGGTGATCTGGCGTTAATTTTTAACTATATGAAAGTGCTCGACCCAGGTTCGACGGTGAGAGAGGGTGAGTTTGCCACCGCCCAAGGTTCTGCGGGCGTACCGACTCGCATACGGTCTTTATACAACCAGGTCTTAGCGGGGACACGATTAGGCGTTAATCAACGCAGAGACTTTACTAATCGCTCTGGCCGGTTGTTCCAGGGACAGCTTCAAAACCAGAAGGAATTGGAACGTAAATTCAAAGGCGTTTCAGAGCGATCCGGGGTCGATATTCAAAATGTCGTGTTTGAATACCGACTACCGACCGGCCAGAATGTTCAGAAAAAAGTCAAGGAGCTGACCCAGGAAGATTTGAACACGATGCCAATTGAAGAACTGGAGGAACTACACAGAGGTTTGTTGGAGGCGCAGGGTGACTGAATTATCCGAAGTTCAACAAATACTTGAGCGACGAAAATCCATTGACGCAGGGATGGTGGGTCAGACATTAGCGCGCAGAAAGCAAGAACCCTCCATGTTGGAAAGTGCAGGCAGTGCGATAAAAGAAGCCTTCACGGGGAATGAGCGAGAAACTGAAAGCTCACAAGCCCTTCCAGAACTGGCCTTCAGTGGCATTTTGAGCGGCGAAGACCCCGCAATCGTGGCTAAAATCTCCCCTGCTTTATTGACTACGCTTGACCCACAGGAAACTATAAAAATCCTCCAGGCGAACTTCCCCACTATTGGGGTTCAGCAGGATGAGAAGGGAAATTTTATTGTGGGCAACAATCGAAATGGTGTTAAGGCCATCGTAAATCGGCCTGGATTTTCAGGCACCGACGCCTTACAGCTTGGAGGTTTAGCGGCTGAATTCACACCCGCGGCTAAAGCTGGAAGTTTAACCTCCGGTGTCTTGAAGAAAATGGGGCTGGTTGGGGCTGGCGTAGGGTTGACGGAAACTGCCAACCAGGCCGCGCAGGCGAGCGTAGGCGGTGAGTTTAACCCAGAAGATGTCCTGATTGCGGGCGCGGGTGGTGCGGTGTTTGAGGGCGTTTTCCAGGGCTTAGCCAGAGTGTTCCCGGTCATGCGTGAATCAGTAAAAACCGCAGGCGGGAAAATTACGGATAAGGTCAGGGAGACATTTAAGCAGGAAGCCGTTGCTGCGGGCAAGAACGCAGACGATGTTACCGATGATGTGATTCGCCAAACCTTATTTCCCGAAGGGGCGGGGTTGGAAGGGGAAAAAGAATTTGGCATTCAGCTCACTAAAGGCCAACGCTCTGGAAGTCAAAAACAGCTTCGATTAGAGGATGATTTAAGAGCTGGGCGGTCAACCGAGAAAGCCCAGAACACCCTTTTAAAACAAGAGGCCGAAACTCAGCAACAAGTCCGTGACGCAGCAGGACGTATTCAGCAGGATTTAGGTGCTGAAGGCGCGGTGATTTCAAGCCAACAAGAGGCCGGATCATTAATTACCCAAGGCGTGAGAAACGCTGAACAAGCGGCCAATGATGCAGTCAGAGCGTCTTTTGATGATGTTGGGGAGGCCGCGCTTCAGCCGGAAGCATTTGTTAAGTTATTCGATGCGACTAAAAACGCGATAAAAGGCATTGATTTCCCGGTGACCGGCGAGACCAAAGCCACTAATGCGCTTCTCAAGCAGATAAATTCAGCGCGTAAGTTTTTTAATCTCGGGGGGATAAAACTTAAGCCCCAACATATCCAGCGAATCGAGCAAATCCGCCGAAGTATCGGTGCACAGATTAAAACGGCAGCGAATCCTACGGACAAGCGTAACATGGTGACGATGCAGAAGGGATTTGATGACTTCCTTGACAGTGCAGTCAAGGACGCTTTATTCACTGGAGACCAGGAAGCATTGAATGCGCTGAAAGCCTTCCGTTCCTTGTTTAAGGAATATGCGAGAAAATTCCGCGCGAATCCAAAGAAAACCCGTTCCGGCGCGACGATTTCAGACCGTGAAGGTCGATTTATTGAGTTAATAATAGAAGGTAATCCGACTGATATACAGACGGTCAATGCTATTTTTGGCGCTGGGAATACCTTTGGTAATGCGACGGCGAAGAACATGGCTAATCGCTTTAAAACCATTTTGGGTGAGACATCTCCAGAGTGGGGGGTCGTTCGCCAGGCCGCCTTTAAGCGCCTTGTACGAACGGGGACAGACGGAAAGACCATTAGTGGTCAGCAGACCTTAAAAGCGGTCAACCAAGCGCTGGAGAAGAACCGAGAGCTTATGGATGTTTTATTTAGTCCTGAAGAAATCGGGCTTATTCGCCGCTTTGCGGCCCAGATCAAACGCTCCCAGCCCGATATTGTGAAAGGCACCGCCAATCCTTCAGGTTCGGGAACGGCGGTGATTAATGCGGTGAAAGACAATATGGGCAAGCTCACCCAGGCACTCGGTATCGCCTCGGGCAACCCGGTTGTTTTTATTGCAGGCAAAGGGTTTCAAACCAGCTCCTCGTTTGGCGCTCAGCGCTCCGCAAAGGCCGCTATTCAGCCGTTTGAGAAAATCATTAACCCAAGACCCGTTCCTGTTGCCATTGGAACAACAACGACGCTGGAGGCTTCACAGTAATGCTTGAAGTAATTGCTTTGTGTGTTGTTGTCGCGGTTTTCATTGGATTTGGGTTCTACGGACTTCTGGCTATGCTTATTCTTCTAATCGCATGGCAAATCCATTATCGAATCAAACAAGGCCACTGGATGCAGGGCATTAATCATTAAAGGTATGCTATGAGTAATTTAGTCACACGCGCAACCAAAGGCTCGGCGCTCACTCACAATGAGATGGACACCAACTGGAAGCAGGGTGCTCAGACCAAGGCTACGGTTTATACCATAGCCGAGGGGGATAACCGAGACACGATTGAATATAGCGGTACGGGTTCAGAGGCCTTTACCTTACCCGATGCCGCCACGATTGCAGCGGCGGCAGATACCGGGGATTTTGAGGTCACGATCAAGCATGTCGGCACAGGAACCCTGTCTGTTACCTGTCTAACGGGTACGGATACGATTGACGGCTCAACGTCTGATGTCACGCTGGAGCCACAGGAATCGAGGACATTTAAACTCGACCAAGCTGGTACGGGGTATAATGTTATCGCTAATACCGGGCTTGTTGTTATTGATGACGACACTATGGCGACTGCGTCTTCGACCACATTGGCAACATCAGAATCTATTGTCGAATATGTTAATAGTAGATTTGTTTTAGAATCATCCATAACATTAAGTGCAGGAAGTACATTTACGGGCATTCCGTCATGGGCTAAAAGAGTTACAGTGATGTTTGACGGTCTTAGTATAGATTTAACCAACACTATTGATGTACAGATAGGAGATTCTGGTGGCTTGGAAACAACAGGGTATTTGAGTTCATGTACTTATCAGATACAGGCTGGCGCTAATGGTTCAGGCTCATCTAGTGATGGGTTTTTATTTGCCATGCAGACAGCGGCTACATGCCTGATTAATGGGTCAGTAGTTTTGTCGTTAATGGATTCATCTACTAACACATGGATTGCTTCTGGTACGGCTTATGATTCAAATGATCTTATCACTTATTCTTGCGCAGGATCAAAAAGTCTTTCTTCTACACTGACTCAGGTAAAATTATACCTAAGCACTTCAAACTTTGATGCTGGAACTATGAGCATTTCTTACGAATAAATCACAGCATTTGTACAGAAATAAACGACTAATTATTGTCGGGAGACAACGATATGGGTAAAGAAACAGGCGGACTTTCACAGAAGGTCTTTGCTTCGGCAAAAGAAAGCGGGGCAGTCACGGCAAGTGATTCAACGGTATTAGATTATCAAGCCTTGTATGTGGGTGGCGCTGGAGATGTGTCTATAGACCACACAGAAGGCTCTACTGCGGTTGTTTATGTAGGTGTTTTGGCAGGATCAATTCTTCCGATCAAAGGTGTTCGAGTAAATGCAGCGACCACTGCCACCAGTATCGTATGGATGAGATGGTAAATGCGAACCCTCGCAATTATCGGGAATGTGATGGGTGCGGGTGGTGGCTCTGAATTCACCCCGTTAAGCCTAAGCAACCTGGTCGCGCACTACGCTGCTGATGATGTCACGCCCTCAACTCCGGTTAATGCGTGGCCTGATGCCGGTGCGGGTGGGCTTGATTTAGCGATCTTTGGTTCGGAGGTCGGGGGCACTTATGATGCCACTGGTGCACCCAATAGCCTGCCGTCCGTCTGGTTTAATGGCACGACTCAGGGCTTACAGTCAGCACTCTTTACTGCAATCCCTCATCCTTATCATACGATCGGTGTTTACAAATTCAGGACGTGGGCAAGCAACGGTATTCTGTTTGGTTTAGGTACAACGGGGTTCGTCTGGATACAGATGCAAACCATAACTCCTGAATTCGCCGCGTATGCCGGGGTATCGACATCCCGCAGCGCAGACCTCGCGGTGGACACGTATGGCATTGTCGAGATTTTATTCAACGGTGCAAGTTCAACCATTATTGTTGATGGTGGTACGCCTGTTACTGGTAATACGGGGTCTAATACGATGGGTCAAATCACCTTCGCTGCACGACAGAGCGGGGGTAACAATTCAGCCCTTGAGGTTGGTGGGATGACGATCTGTAGTGACGAAATCACCGGAGATGAACTCACGAATATTCGTAACTGGTACTCCAATAAATACTGGTCATCGGATTTCCCACCCCCCTAATGGCTGAAATACTCACTGACCTAGCTTTCACCAGCACCGGTACGATAGGCGATGCGGTTATCTCCGGCACAGGACACAGCTTTGATTCCAGTGGATTCCAGAGTGGCGGTGCGGGTTCGTGCCTGACCTTTGATTCAACCATCGGCGATCCCTTAGTTCCCACGATTACGGATATTGATGAAGACTGCATTTTAACCTTTGAGATTCCAACCGCTGATATTTTGGCATTAGACGGAACCGAGGGTAATGCCGGGCAATATCCGTTGATGTGGCGCGCTACCGGGATAACAACACCCAAATATATGCGCCTGCTCGGCAGTGGGGCTAACTGGGTGGCGATTAGTTTTAGAGTCAACGGCTCACCGGCGATATTCTCTGATCTGATTTATTTCAGTCGGAATGTTTCACGTGGAACAAATATCCGTTTTGATATCTCTATTGATCCCAAGTGGATTGATGTGTGGGTGGACAAGTGTCACTTAGGCCACATTCCGAACGAGGAAACCGTCACCAGCACGATTTTTGAACGGGTGTATTTTGGGGGTTATATCTCCACCTACGGCTTTGAGGGGCGTGTTGGTAATCTTCGAGTGACGAATTCCAGGCTGTTACTCATGCCAACAGCGGGGTATGAGATTATATCGACCGCTGGAGACTCTACAGGCGCAACGGGTAATTGGGATGGTACGGGGGATGATGGCTGGATTAAGGGCACGGATACCACCGTCGCCGATGGGTCGTATTATGACAATGGTACAACACCAACGATCCACCGTGAACTCGCCAAGGTCGGGATTAATTCCCGCGTGCTCAACTACTGCATATCAACCACCACGGTCATTGAGTCCGGCACGCTGGACATCATGGATCAGGTCGATGGTACGGGGGCGAATGATGCGCTTGAGTATTTGCCGAACTGGTTGGTCTTTGATGGTATTGGGTATAACGATATGAACTCCGGCAACCCCGATACCTCAGAGGGCGGAACTTTTGAGCTGGCGGTACAGGCTTTAGTGGATAAAGTCTTTGAACGCTCACCCAATACCAAGGTTCTATTGGTTAATACCTACACGCGGGAAAACAGCACCTCGTTCAACGGTGCAGCGAACATGGCGGAAACCGATGCTGTCAATGCCCGGATAGCCGACGTAGCCGCGGGGACTGCAAACTGTGAATTGTTGGATATCTTTACACTCTGGGGCGGGCATTTGAGTTACGACACGACATTCTTTAACACGAATGACTTTCATCCCTCCGAGATTGGCAGCAATGACAAAGGCAAACAGATTGCGACAAGGCTGCGGGCGTTGGCTTAATGTTCCGCACCCTCATATTCCTCACCGCAATCAGTGGCACTCAGGAATTAACCCTAAAGGGGAACGGTGAAAAGGTCTCTGTCAAATGTGATGAAATATATCGCTTTGGTGATACGGTTTACTGTCTTAAAGAGCGGGCATTTCAGGCGTTCACCATAAAGCCGGGGATGGATATGAGCATACGTGCTGAGAAGGTGAAATGAACACCCTCGAAGCCTGGTCACGGTTCGGCCCACGGTCACAGAATGGTATTATCAATGCCTAAATTCAGTCGCCGATCAAATAAGCGCCTGGATACATGTCATCCTGATATTCAGAAAGTCATGCGCGAAATCGTGAAAACGTTTGACTGTACAGTGATATGGGGACATCGACCAAAAGCAGCCCAGAACCAGGCGTATCTCGCTGGACATTCCACAAAGCAGTGGCCGGATAGCAAACACAACCAGAAACCATCCATAGCCATTGATATTATCCCTTATCCGGTAGATTGGGATGATCGTGAGCGTATGACCTTATTTGCTGGACACGTATTAAGGCAGGCGCATATCATGGGTATCAAGCTACGTTGGGGTGGAGACTGGAACCAGAATAATGAGGTCAAAGACAATCGGTTTGACGACCTCGCACACTTTGAGCTTACCTAATGGATCAAATACTTGCCAATATCGCTAAAATCCCCGCCGATGTCTGGTATTTCGTATCTGCGGCAGCGGGAGGCTTTGCCCGGCTTGCTCTGGGGATAGAGGATGGTACAAGCACAAAAGGTGAACTCAAGCGGATATTTTTCATATCCATCCCGATAGGCGGTAGTGTCGGACACTTTATCGGTTCACTGAGTTGTGTAAACTTACCGTTTGTGACCGAATGCGTATCACTCCAACCCGCTGCACCCTTTGCGGCTGTTTTATTTGGGATTGCTGCTTTGAACATAGTACGAAAAATCGCCTTAGAGGGGCTTAGCGCCCTGTTTAATCCGCTTATTGAACTGATCAAGGCGTTTAAACGATGAAAATTCGATCAGGCGGTATTATCAAACTGGCCTTATTCATGGCGTGGTTAATGAACAGCCTTATCATTGGACTGGTTCTATACTTTGATGCTGGGGCTGAACACATGGCGAGTCATTTCCTCTCATGGTTAAAGATCATCTTTACGACAGGATTCTTCTCCTTCATGGGATATGATATATGGTTCAAACATCAACAGAAGTCTATCCAGAGGCGGGAAGATAATGGGGGACATGCGGTGTGATGTTCCACGTGGAGGAGCTATGAATCTGCATCAACTGTCAGTCTTATCTCTTTGTTTCGCTGTAGCCCTGTTTGTGGTGTGTGCGGTATGCGCAGTCTGGTAACCATCAAAATCACCCTGATCGCCTGTGGGGTCTGTCTGATTGCTGGTATCGTGGCGGGGGGTAGTTTGAGCCTCAGACTATTCTGCCCAAACACCAGCAAAGCAATTGTAAAGCAGCTCGACACCGATGCAAAAGATGTCAAGAAAATCGACAAGCAGGAGGAAATCCGGTATGTCACACGCGAGAAAATCAAAACCGTCATCAAAAAGGTTCCTGATACATCCGGCTGTCTGGATTATCCTAGCCCTGAGCTTTATAACAGCGTGCTCAAGTCACTCAACAATGAGAGACCCAAGGCTGACTCAGCCAGGTAAGAAAGTCCCGCCAGACGCAAACTACACGCTCAGAACGTGCACGCAGACCCTTGTGGATAACTATGGTGTGATCGACCGCCTTAATGATCAGATGGAGAAGCTGGCTCAGTAATTATGCACATTCACGAAGCACATTAACAACGCCTAAGCCGTCGCCAGAAAGCGTTATCCGTTCTTTGTAAACGTTATATTTCATTGTTTTTGGTTTATCATTAGGGTTTCTTTTGCTAAGCCATGCCTTATAAATATCCAACACTTGATCAAGAGTGAGTGACTTATTCACTACAGACATTGGCCTTTTACCTCTGGTGCTCTCTACAAGCTCAAGCAGTTCGCCGAATGTTCTTGTATTATTTTCAGCTTCAATCCTAGCTTTCTTTTTGTTCATATCTCTATCCTCAATTACCCGCCTAAGCTGGCGGAGTGGGGTTAAGCGTTGCGTTGTACAGCTCACATATTTTCTCAGCATTGTCGATCCATTCCTGAAACTGAGCTGCATTGAGTGGCTGCGCTTTACCGGGATAGCTGGCAATCGTTTTCTTTGCGTCAGACCAGCCTGTACGGATACTGAACCCTGACCGACTGACCCGCCATTTTCTATCATCGTCAATTTCGTAGCTCATATCACCCCCTCGTAGTGGGATAGGCACCAGTCAATGCGGTCGAGTCGCCATTGGCGCTTATTTGAATGATTTGTTATGACTGCTGACGCTGACTCATCCCATATCAATTTGTCACCAACAAATTTGTTATATAACCAATCCTCAAGCGCATCGGCCTGTTTGCGGCCTTCGAGTGTGTCGGCGAATGGATTGCAGTCTTCCACTTTGGTCGGATCAATCATCCCAGTGGCAGCCATATCGCTCCAGATTAGCTCAACATTCTCATGCCCCGGTTCACCTTCAACCAGCATGTCGTCGCAGTATCCAGTCTCAACAAAGATTAGGCCAGCTTTCTCAAGGTTATCCACAATCACGCCTCCGGTTTAGTTGTTATGCGCCACTAATTCCCTGTCCGGGTCGATGAGGTGGAACTGGTCTTCCTGGGTCTTTATCACCACAAGCAACTTTATCATCATGCTCATACATTGCTGACCAGTAGGCCATCCAACTATCTGCCTCGCTATCGCTAATCGGTCGGCGCGGATATGACCACCCGTTGTCTGCTGCTGCATCCTTGCGACTTTCAAAATCAATTTCTTCTTGGTAATTACTCATTCGTTTGCTCCAATTTCTAGCTTTATTTCCATTTTTACGCCAAGCTCTTTACTCACAATCGTTATCAATTCTGGTGCATCAGTATGGCTATATAACTCAAGCACAGCATTTATAACCTTGAGCTGTAAATTTTCACGTTTTTTGTTCCAAACATCATTCATCACATTCTCCTGCGCCTATGCGCTTAATCTCTCAATAGAATTACCCAACGGCGAGACTTCGCCCGGATCGCACCCATCACATATAACCGCTTTATGAAAGTGATATACCTTGCCATCATAATCGGTTATGCCACAGGCTGGGCAGTCTATTATTGTGTATTCATGCTCCAATTGATCTTCATCCTCAACGGTCACAATAAAACCTGCATATTCAGCCAAATCTTTAATTTCTTTGCCTGTTAAAATCATAACCAACCTCGCTTAAATTAATGGTAGGAGAGGCATCACCCACCCCATGCAGTCTGTAATATTTAACTTTCTGCCCACATATACAGCATAATGACGGCGAAAAAAGCCACAGCTATAATTACTGTAAGGAGCGCAACCCAAGCAACGCCAATGAAAAACTCAATAAGGCCAGCCTCTAAAATTGCACCGTAAAGCGCCGCTAGAAATGCTAACAGCATTACCCCAACAACAATAATAACAAAACATTTTAGAATGCCTGTCACAACCTGCTTATACCAAGCGCGCCCATCAGTCATATAAAATTTGATCACTCACACCCTCCCACAACCACTTCAAATTCATACTTCCCCGGATCACAGCTAGTTAAAGTTTTTTCCACCCAGTAGGTGATAACTTATACTGCGTACCATCGGTCATAGTTTTAATGTCACCAATATCATTGATTTCAATTGTTACAACCTGCTCAAGCTCATAGGCTAATTTGCTCATCTGTTCGCGCTGAATCACAGTATTATTTAATAGTGCAGTTTTCGCATCCCCGGCCACCAAAGCATCTTTCAAAAATGAGTCGCGTATTTTCTGCTGTTCTTCGGTCAACGGGTTGTCAAAATTCATACTCATAGTATTTCCTCGTTTAGTTTATTTACATCGAATTACTACATTTCCATCTAAGGGTTTATCACCACATTCCTTCTCCATTAAGCTGATGGGTAAGGCCATGCACAGTGCAACGAATAGAAACATAGCAGGCTGTGACCAGTGAGGTTCGTCAGCGAGTAGCATTACCTTTTAGCCTTCATGTGACATTTGATTGTGAGATGCGCACTTTTCTGAGCAATGATCAAAAGACTTTCTGAAATTAGGATACTGTCTTGAAATAATATCCCTTGTTATTTTTTTATCGTTGTCAGTTGCTTTTCGGCAATAAGCACACGCGAATTGTCCGTCTTTAATTAAGTAGTTTTCCACGTAATAATCTATTTTTTCTTTCAGTGCTGGCTTCATGGATTCTTCATCGATGGAAACATCAGCGCTTTCCAGTTCGTCTAAACTAGTTGCCCATGACGTGCCACCATCACGTACATGTATATAAATATTAGACTTATCCAAGTCAGCTATTGATATGGTTTCACTAAGCTGCTTTATTTCTGAAACAGCTTTGGCTGTTGGTCGCTTGTTGTAATACGGTTTTCTTTGATCACCTTTAAAATGGTAACTAACTTCTTCAACTTCGGCCTTTCTAATATAGTAACCATATTCATATTTCTGATGATTTACAGCAATGGAATATAGATTGCTGGGGAGACCATCAGTAAAATAAGACAAACAAAATTGATTGGCGATGTCATCTAAAATGGCTTCGTACTGCCTATATTTATCCAGATTGCTCATATCACTCTCCTGTAGGGGTGGAAGTCATCTTGTTGGAGGCGTTCGATCATGGTTAGCCGCGCTTAAAGCTTGCCTTCCTGCTGTTGTTACCCTGTAGTAAGGATCAGGCACAAAGGATTTTTTACCGGCAAACTCCATCAAGCCAGCTTCGCAAAGCGCATCCATATCTTTACTACCACCACAAAAGATGCCGTTCTTAATTGTGTGCTCAATTATTGCTTTTTGCTCTGTGTTTAATTCCATCTCTATCTCCCGCGCTTCACTAAGCGCTCACATTACTTTTTCCTTTACCGCCGCATTTTTCACATGGGGAGGCGTCTGGTTCGCCACAGCAAATTATTTCATCCATGCCCATATAGCTGCCACCAACAACAGGGCGGTTACAACAAACAGCGATGCACCCAGTGCCGTTGCAAGCATCGCAAGTTAACAAATCATCCGAGGCGGATTGGCTTTTATCTTCATGCTTTTTCTGCACTGTAAAGTTATTACGGTTCCAGTAACTCCAGTACGCATCACTCATAATCACTCTCATGTATGCTCACACAGGTATTTACGTTTGCCTCGGTGTATGGCTGCGTAGCGGTGTTTAGCTTTCATGCGGCCTCTCTTATTTTACTAAGCCTTTCACGTTTATCTAGCATTTCATCAATGAAGGCAGAAATCAATTTGTCCATTTTATTGATATATTCATCATCGCGATACACAGTCACTAGCAATGGTTTCATGTCAGGGTGGTAGCTCATAAAATCCCATTTATCAAACCCCGTAACGTACATACCACCCTGCGCCTGCGGGATGTATAAATTCGGTATTTTGTTTCCGCCAAGCATGTAGCCAACATGCGTATGTGCAGCCGGGCATTTGATTTCCTGCCCCCGGTCATCCAGTAGGCCATCAGGTGAGCAGGCAACCAACTTCCTGTCATCTTTATAAACAATACCGACTTTCCTGACTTCCGAGCTTTTGATGAACTGGTACATATTTCGCGCATCTTCTTCCATTTCCTGACCCCTGAGCATCCATTCGCTTTTAAAGCCTTCCTCAGTCTTGCCTGTCCACCATTCGTACAGCAGACGATTCATGTAGTCCTTTGCCTGCGTCGATTTTGATCCTGTAGGAGTAATGATCTTCCCAAAGCAGGAGGCTGTAGGGATCGCTCTACGCGCCTCAAACCACTCATCTGAGCCTTGCTCTATGTCATCGACGATGATCATAAGCCGTCCAGTTTAGCCTTGAGTGCATTGTAGGCATGATCGTATTTAGTCGCAGACAGGTTTTCCAGTGAATCGACCTTGCAAAACTTACAGAACTCAGCCTCGACGCTTTCAGTGGCATTGATCAAGTCTCGCAAGGTGCTTAATTGCTGGTCAGTAATAACCTCAAAACTGGCATCATTTCCATCATCATCAACATCATCTGCTGTAGTTAGGTTGAAGATGAGCTTCAATAGGTATCGTCTGCCATATTTCAGCGTTGACCCAGAAGCGTGTATTTTTGTTTTATTAACAGACCCTTTTATTCCAGTCATGTCATACGGCAGCGGATAAGAAAACCGCTTAGTAAAGCCATCAACATGAGAAACATCGGCAATGATTGTGATCATGTCAACATCATTTGCTGGCTCTGTGCCAAACTCAATATTAAACCCGTGGTCAGCGTATATGGGTTTTATTGCTCTGTTCATGGCCTCAAGAGACTCATAAGTGCTTTGTGTTTGCTGGTTATATTCTGCCTTTTTTATATCTGGCAGCCTCTTTTGGACAGCAACCATTGCTCTGACGTAAGACTGTTTTGCGGCGCGATCTAGGATACGCTCTTGCATATCTAGGATTTTTTCAAGCGAGTCAGCATCCACACCTTTATCTATGGCTGCGGTTAATGAATTCATCACTGCATCTTCCTGCGATGGCGGCACTTCGACTAATTCTGTTGTTTCTGGATTACCCATAAATCACCTATATAAATTGGTTTAAACTGCTGTACTTGCGTTTCTTCTGATACTCCACCAGCCGTCGATGGTTCTTAGCCGCCTCCACTTTCTTGCGGTGGGCTTCGGTATCGGGGGTGTAGGTTGTTGGGTTAAATTTCATAATCTAAACTCCCTCAATCGTTGTGACTCAGATTGTATAAAGATGATCCAGCCGGTGATCAATAAAATGATAGCCCCGATATTCGTGCAAAGATCAGGAACCAGTGTGCCGAGCAGTGCCAGGCTTAGGATGATGATGGGTTTCATTATTCACCCATTTCGTAATGAAGAATTAATGTTGGCTCATTGCCACCGCCTGAATAAACGATATTGTTTACTTCTACAGCCGAATTGGCATCATAGCCTACATTCCATGTTCTGCTTGATTGACTGTTTCCAACCATTGCAGCTTCTTCCGCTGTATGTGCAGCAACCAATACAACTCCACCAGCGTAATGTCCTGAACCTTCAATCTTAAATATTTTTAGCATCACAAATCATCCTCCGACTGTACCCCAAGAGCGTCATAGGCTTTTGCCCCACACTCATAGAAGTAATTATTGATTCTGAGCTGTACCTTGATCCATGTATCGTCATAGCGCAGCTCACGTAGAAACTCAGGGGTCAAAGTCTCACTGAAGGCTTCTTCAACATCACCGACAGAATCCCAACTAGAGGTCACGTATTCCTCAATCCAGGCTTTGCGTTTCTTTGCTAACAGATCGTCCACAATCGTCTCCCTTGAGGGCTTGGTGTTGTAGATACCTGCTGTTCTCACAGTGGTTCACCATTAAGCTGCTCACCCAGAGACACGATCACATCAAACAGATAGGTCTGAAATTCATACGTCTCATCATGAAAGTTTTTGTGTAAATGGAGGTGTTCTTCCAGAACGGTTGCTGCCACCTGTTTTGTGCCTTGCATAAACGTACGTCTGGCAATATAGATTTCATCGTTATAAACCATGCCGAGAATATTCTTTTTCAGGTCGTCAGTGACATTGATTGTGTGCTTGCTGACTTCATAGTTGAGTTTTTCGCAAAACCTGACAGCCCGACTAAGCTGCTGTTTCTCGACATCAGTCATTATTGCCGGTTTCGGGGTTTTTCTTTTCTCAGTGTGCTTTCTGTAGAAGGCCAGCAGAGAAGGATTAGCCACATCTTTGAAGCTAATGCTTTTCATCACAGACATGAATGTGTCGCTCGGCGTATCATGCCAGTTCATATCGACAGTGGCTTCATAAGTTCCATCGTTGACTGAGATAAAGTCCCGGATGAATTTCGCATTATCACCACACAACACGCACTCACGGATGATACTGTTTAACTTATGTGAATTTGCAACCGTTCTGTCTTCGGTTAGTGCGAGCTTGCTGACTATGTTATAGGTGAACTGCGGGGGGCGCTCGAACTCAGCAACCCGAATAGTTCGATAGAAAACGGAGTCATTAGATCGCGGATGAACATTAACGCGACCAAGCTGATAGATCGGTTTTGTGTTCAGTACCGTTTTATCTCTCTGGACGTATTCAGTGAGAAAAGCATCACCTGAAACGGCAACCAATGTCGTGTCTTCTTCTGGCTCGCCGGTAAGCGACACAGTGCCGTTTTCGTCCATTGTGTTACAATAGAGTTCACGGAATACTTGCCACATTTTCCAGGTTTTGCCGACATCGAGAGTAAAACCGAGTTCGCGATCATCCATGCAGACTATCTTAAAAGGTTGGCCTCGCACGATCTTCTCAGCCACCGTAAAGCGGTGAGCGTCCAGTCCACGATAGATCACGATTTCGTGGTTATTGCGAAGCAGGATAGCAATAGCGTATTTAAGCCCCGTTCCGAAGAAACCAAATGGATTGTCCGTTTCCTTCGCGTTTACCCCAAAGGTTGTAACCGCCGTTAGGTCTATTAGCCCATCATTCTTGAAATATACTGTATTCACTTTATTCTCCTGTTAAGCCTAAGCCCTGTAGTAGGGGGGTGGTGTCGTAGGGGTTCATAGGGTGTACTCGAACCAGACGTAGAGCGGATGTGGGCGGTGTTTCCCTAAAAGGGTGTCCACATAGTCTGCCACATTCCCCAGAGGTAAAAAGTCACCATCAATCTTTCGATCACCAAAAGCATCGCTCGTTATAACGGCTGCGTTTTTTATATCTTTGGGTTTTTTGTCTGTCACGATAACCCATAGCCGCTTGTGTTTTTTCGGGATATTAAAATATTCATGCACACCGTCACAGCAAAGACCCCACTGCCTTCTCCCGTCTTCAAAGTAAGCATAAAAATGTGACCATTCGATATTCTCAAGCTCAAATGTTTTCTTCATTCCCCCTCCCGATTCAATAGTATTAAGGCCGTAACCCGCCTTCCGGTATGCCGTAGATAGTCGGCTAGCTCCCTGCGTCTGTGCTGCTTGCTGGCCTGAGTGACCCAATGCCCAAGGTTATCCTGCGTTCGTCGCATGGTGGCCTCTGAGGGGCGCTTAAAGGGGATGATGTTGGTCATGATCGTATCTCTTGGTCTTTAATGCGAATCCACACGCCTTTTTTCAGATGGTACACGCCATCAATCAATTCACTATCTTTGACTTGAGTTTGATTGCTATTACCACACCCATTTTTCAGACCAAGTGAACCAGCAATATCCCAGATAGGCGGCCAACCATTTCTATCCCTATTATCCTTTGGTATGTATGTGAACAAATTACCGGCTGCACCAAAAGGGAAATCCATCGAACTAGGAACTGATTTATGGCGCTTGCAAATACTTAGTTTTGTAATGCCTTTGTCTTTGCAGGCGGTTAACAGCTTTGCTGTCATAATTTTGGCGGCCTCATGCTTTTCTTCAAGCTCTATGGCTCGACATAGCAGTGCTTCTGCATCCCTTTTCTGTCTTTCTATGGCTCTTTCAAAATTCATCTCTATCCCTCCGTTAGCCCTTGGGCTGTTGTGTGACTTAAAGCTCTCAAGAGGTGTGCTGCCGGGCGCTACCCT
>Ga0265309_10000480_pt1 | contig 16136 bp, 12 predicted proteins | sample Helome_FD_192492 | JGI IMG/M metagenome (GOLD analysis project Ga0265309, IMG submission 192492) | Marine sediment microbial communities from subtidal zone of North Sea - Hel_20160524 (Illumina Assembly) | ecosystem: Environmental > Aquatic > Marine > Subtidal zone > Sediment ...
CACATTATCGTCGAAACTGCTCACGGCCCGCGCAACGTTCTCGAGCCGCACCAGGTTATCTCCGTCCAGTGCATTCATCCGCTCAACGAGTTCAGGCAACGTGTCGGACACGATGAAGTGATCACTTTGTTCCTGCATCTGCCGCACCAGTCTGTGATTGCCGAGCAGGATTTCCTTGAGGAAAGGCAGGGTCCTGCTGTCGCGGATGTGGGGATTGTGCTCGGCCCCCGAAATCGCAAGTTCTCTCGCAGCTATTCGCCAGTTGAGAATCTGCCAGCTCCAGGGCTTTTGCATCGCCGACAGGCGGCCACACATGTCGTTTGTATCGAAGCCCGAGACGAGTGGCTCGGGACCAATTCGATTACCCGCGTGGTCGAGCCACAATGCAGACTTGCACGGAATCAGGCTGAGTCCATGGTCCTCGAATTGCGGGAATGGATGCGGGATCCCTGCCGCGTAATTCCACATGTTTTCCAGGTGGGTGACGACTCCGCCTTTCTGTATGACCACGTCGTGCATTGCCCCGTCACAGTATGGATGCGAACCATTCAGGATTTCCGTCGGCGCATCGCCCCAGTACCAGTGCTCACGCACTTTTTGCAGATTGCCATTGATTCCGCCCGTGGCAACCAGCGTATGATTACCGAGGAATTCGCGTTCCTCGCCGGTAGCCTCGATCACGCCACGACACCCGCCGACCCGGCCATCCGCGACAATCAAATCGTTGACGCGGCACCCGAATTCATACTGCAGCTTGTTGCGATTCCTGTGTGTCGACAACAGGTCGAAGAATCGTTGGACCAACCCCAGTCCCGTTCCCCAGAGGATGTGGTAGCGCGGCACACTGTTTCCCGGTACGAAATTGCCACGCTCCACCCAGTTGACGGCCGGCATAAAGCGCATCCCCTTGCCGCGCAACCAGTGGAAGACGCGCTCGGCACTCTGCTCAACGTAGGCTTCGGCCCATTTCTTCGGCCAGACATCAGCGTCGGCAAATTCCGCGAACGAGTGCCAGTCGGACAGGGCCAGCTCCGGGGTGTCCTTGATGCCCATCCTGCGCTGCAGTGGTGTGCCCACCAGCGCCATGCCGCCAAAAGCCGTGCGGGCGAGCCCCCCGACATTCTCCGCTGAGTGCCGGTCGACGATCGTCACGGACCTGCCCCGCTCGAGGCATTCATAGGCGGCCACGAGCCCTGCTACCCCCGCACCAATTATCACGATGTCGCTTGTCTGCCCAGGCATAGGTTTACCGCGTACTTGTATTCTTGTCGCGCCTTAAGGACGGCGGAATTCATCGGCGTATGCTGGTCGCGACGACATGACATGACCAAACGGCAGCAGTGCCAACGGCACCAGTTTCATGTGCTGCACGGCGATCGGAAAGCCGATGATCGTCAGTGCAAAGATCAACGCCAGCAGGAGATGCATGACGGCAAGCTCGAGCCCCGGCAGGATAATCCAGATGATATTCATGATCAGCGCGACCGCGCCGCCCGGCGGTTCCGTTTCGCGCACCTCGCGGCCGAAAGGTGCGATGACGCCGCCGGCGAGCCTGAAACACATAATGCCGAACGGAATGCCTATGATCGTGAGGCACAACAGGATGCCACCGAGGACGTAGCCGAGGAAGATCAGAAATCCACCGAAAATGAAGAACACGATATTGCCGATCAACGACATAGGGATTCCTGTTCCGACGACGGTTTGATCATACACCGTTCATTATTCCATAGTCGCAAGTGCAACACTGGCACGAACGAAGGTAACATTCGAAGCTCGCCCGAATTCGAGGAGCATCGTTGTGTCGCGCGTTATCGTGTTGCTGTTTGTTATTTTTCTCCCGGCCATTATCGTTGCAGACAGCCACGATGGTGCCGAGGTACGTCCCGTTACTCATGAAGATGTCTGGACCATGCGGCGCCTCGGAACGCCGGTACCGAGTCCCGATGGCAAATGGGTGATCGTCCAGGTGACGGAGCCCGCCTACGACGAGGAAGAAACCACCAGCGACTTGTGGCTGGTAGCCGCCGACGGCGACCGGGAGCCGCGACAGCTGACGGCGTCGAGCGACTCGGAAGGCGGGGTCGCATGGAGTCCTGACAGCACCCGAATCGCTTTCAGCGGCAAACGCGGCGAAGAGGACGTCGGCCAGATCTATGTCATGGACATGACGATGCCGGGTGAGGCTCAGAAGGTCACGTCGCTGGCGACCGGCGCGTCCGGCCCGAAATGGAGTCCCGACGGCAAGCGCCTGGCATTCGAGAGCCGGGTCTATCCGGGTGCCATGTCCGATGAAGATAACGCCGAAGAAAAGAAAGCGCGGGAAGAGCGCGACTACAACGTCTCGAAGTACGAGATCTTTCCGATCCGGCAATGGAATCGCTGGCGCGACGATCTGGAGACGCACGTCTACGTACAGGACGCCGTGCCGGGCGCCCAGGCAAAGGACCTGCTGGCAGGCACGGACCTCGTGACCGAGCCCGGTTTCGCGGGCGTGCCGTCACTCGCGGGCGAAAGCCTCAAACCGGAGTGGACGCCCGATGGCCGGGCGCTGGTGATTTCGGCCACCACCAACCTCGACGACAGCGCGTACGCCGAGACGCTCTACCATTTGTACCGTCTTGCGGATAGTGGCGGTGAGCCGGAGATGCTGACGCGCGGCGACCAGTGGAGCTGCCACACGGCGAAGTTCTCGCCGGACGGTGACTCGCTCTATTGCAAGTTCGAGCCGGTTACGAGTTACGTCTACAACCTCACCGAGATTGCACAGTTCGACTGGCCGGGGAGCGGCGAGGCGCGGGACTTTGCGGCCGAGCCGAAGCTCCTTACCGACGGCTTCGACCGTCCCGTATCGGACATGACCGTGAGCCGTGATAGTGGTCGCGTGTATTTCACGGCGCCCGACGAGGGCAGGGTGCGGTTGTTCAGCGTGGCCGCGAGCGGCCGCGGCGGCGTCAAGGCGCTGAACCGCAATAGCGGCGGTGTCTACGCCGGCCCGCAAGCGGCGGGAAGGACACTCTTCGCTCGCTGGGAAGATGCGACTCGACCGGCCGAAGTCGTTCGCGTCAATACACGCAATGGCAAACATGAGCGCCTGACGGCATTCAACGTCGAGCGCGCTGCCGTGCTCGACCGGCAGCCGTTCAGGGAATTCTGGTTCGAGAGTTCCCTTGGAAGGCGCATCCACAGCTATGTCGCGCTGCCGTCCAAGTTCGACGAGAATGAGAAGTACCCCGTCATCGCATTCATCCACGGCGGTCCGCACTCGTCGTCGCTGGATGCCGACCACGTCCGCTGGAGCCCGCACCTCCTCGCGTCGCCGGGCTACGTCGTAGTCATGACCGATTACACGGGTTCGGTCGGTTATGGCGTCGAGTTCTCGCAGGCAATACAGGGCGATCCGCTGAAAACGCCCGGCGACGAGATCGTTGCGGCGCTGGACGAGGCCATCAAGCTTTATCCGTTCATCGACGCCGATCGCCAGGCGGCTGCCGGCGCGAGTTACGGGGGGCACCTGGTCAACTGGCTGCAGGGCACGACCACGCGGTTCCGCGCTCTGGTTGGTCATGCGGGGCTCGTCGATCTGGAAGGCCAGTGGTCGACGAGTGACGTCATCCGCCACCGCGAGATCAATGCGGGCGGTCCGCCCTGGGGCGACAGCCCGATCTGGGATGAGCAGAGCCCGTCGTTGCTGGCCGGCAACTTCTCGACACCGATATTACTGACGATCGGCGAGAAGGATTTCCGGGTACCGGTCAACCAGACGATCGCGGCATGGAGTTACGTGCAGCGCATGCAGGTTCCCGGGCGGCTGCTCGTGTTTCACGACGCGGACCACTGGATCATGAAGGGCAGCGAGGCGCGCCACTACTGGGAAGAAGTACACGCCTGGCTGGCTGAATACCTGGCTGACTGAATCGGTGCTAATGGCTTCCTGTGGCTATGGCACAGCATCGGCGATCCGCCTGATTGGGCAGAACCAAGGCTCCACCGCATCATCAGGATGCGGTGGAGCAAGGGACCGTACAGCCAGCTACTTCTCCTTAGCGATTCGACTGACACCAAAGATGAAGCCGACGATAACGACGACAAACGTTATCGCCAGGAGCAGGTCACTTTGTCCGAGGACAAAAAGCGCAGCAACCCCGGCCAGCACCAATACAAGAACTATCAGAAAGAATTGCATTTATGCCTCCTGTGGAGCGGGAATGCAGTCGCTCGTGTCAGTCTTGGCGGGTGAGTAGATCCCGATCAGGCCCTTCACGCCAAATGTCATTACGATATTGAACAGGAACAGCGCAAATGCCAGCAGCAGCATGGCGCCGCAGACGCCGGCGAGCATCATGTAGGTCTGGTACTCACCGTCGACGTAGATCGACCGTCGCAGCATGCCGTCGATGCCGGCCATACCCATGAATGAACCCATGCCGATGCCACCCGCCAGGTGCAACCAAAAGTGGGCGGTTGCCAGTTTCTGGCTCCAGAGCTTCGCGCCATTGGTGAGAATGGGAAGCAGGATATAGACAGCGGCGTAGAGCGTCATCGTCAGTCCGACGAGGATGGCGACGTGCACGTGCGACCCGACGATCCACTGCGTGTTGTGCAGGATCCGGTTCATGCCGAGATCTGCCTGGATAATGCCGGCGGGCACGGCCAGCATGAAGCCGAGCAGGCCACCCAGCAGGAACTTCAGCTCGTTCGTCATCTTCAGGGGACGAGCCTTGGCCAGCGTCACAAGCGTGATGTAGACGGCGAGACCCTGCGTGACAAGCTCGAGCGCCGTGACCATCTCACCGGACAGGACTTTCAGGACGTTGGACTGTCCCTGGTCGGACATCAGGTGATGCGACCAGACGGTCCAGGAAACGACCATTTCCACAAACAATGCCGCGCGCGCGACGTGCTTCATGAAGAGATCCTTGCCGGTGATCATCATTGCCAGGATGTACCAGGTACCGGCAACGAAGATCAGGACCAGGCCGTCAGCAATCAGGTCCAGTCCCCACCAGAAGATGTTCTTGTAGAGCAGGGCGTCGACCCAGGTCTTCTCCATGGTGACACCAAACATGGTGCCGAACATGTAGATCAGCAGCAAAACGCCAGCGGCTGTGATCACCACCGCGTTCAGGCCAACATCGATCGTTCCCCGGGAGATGGCGGCAACCGGGAGATCGACAATGTGTTCGGTCTTCTCTTTCTTGAACCAGTTGCCGATGGCTTTGAACCCGATAGCGTCCATAAACAGGTCCATGGAAGGCTGCTTCTCCCAACCCGCGGGCGTGTACACGATCGTCTTGAACACATTGTAGGAATAGAGAAACGTGCCGACCATGATCAGGGCGACGCCGACCACGTAGAACAATCCGCCGACGATCTTGAACTGGGCAAGGTCGACAGGCAGCGGCCAGTACAGGGTGTACAGCGGCGCGTACGAGAACAGGAATCCTGCCAGCCACATAATGAACGTGCCGCCACCGATCAGCATCCACGAGGCATTCGCCAGTGTCAGGCTGAAGATCGGTTTCTTCATGAAATAAGGCACGAGGAAGAGGAAGGCACCAAACACGATCATGTAGGTGGAACCAAACACACCGACCATGGGATGGACCGTCATGATCGAGAAGAAATGAGAATCATTGATGGCGGCAACCGGCGTGATCTCCACCACGCGCATCATCATTCCCTCGACCGCGGCCAGGCCATAATAGAGAACACCCAGTACGACGAAGCGCAGGGCGATCTTCTGCATAGGGGTCAGGCCTTCGTGTTTCAGGCCACCTTCGTGACCATTGAGCAATGTGTTTACGAAACTCATGGCTGGCCTCCCAGCGCTGCGGCGCGAATATCGTCCTCATCGCAACCCGTGACGACGATGGCGTCTTTGGCAATCATCCGTGCCCCTTCGGGACCTGAGTATTCGGTCGAGCGGACGTAGTAGGTACCGTTCTTGCCGAACTGCCACATCAGGTCGTTCCTGCTCTGGGGTACCACCTGCATCTGGGCCACCATCGTGTGATCGGGCCGGAAAATGCCGAACCCGTAGGTCAGGTCATTGGAGATGGCGTTGAAGACGACATGTTCTCCACACCCCACCTGCATGGGATAGCTGGAGAAACTCATCTCGTGGTTTTCGTAAGTGATATCGAACACGGCAGCCGGCTCGATGCCTGCGCGCTTCAGGTCGATCGGGACCCAGGGCACCTTGGCGTAGGTCAGAAAGTGCAGCCCGGTTCCGACAAGAGCCAGGACGACGACATAGGTCGAGAAGATCGCAGGTTTGGCACCGGCATCGTCATCTCTCGGCTTGGTGACGCGATACGCGAACCAGGCGATCAACGACAGCGCAATGAAGACGTAAATCCCGTAGACCAGTTTCAAGGTCGCAAGGACATCGATTGAATCGGCCATGATTTTCCCTTCTTGTGAGGAGTAATAAGTCAGAATCTCAGGCGAGCGAGGCGGCAAAGGAACGCCGGCCTGGCCGGGGTCTTTCCTTCGTGCCTGGGGGAGGTTTTCGTGGAGGTCAGCCGCAGACGGCTAAGTGGGGACCTCTCAACGGATGGGGCATACAAAACTCCGTGTCCGCCTGGCAGACCGAACGGACAGGGAAATTCTATATGGGTGGGCACAGAACGGGACTAGGGATACTACGTACGCGAAGCTGCCTTACCGTCCGGGACCTCTTCAGGATGCATGACCTGCGCATCCTCCCCGGCCACCACTACTGCCTAGAAGCCTGAAACGCCACTCGGATGCGCCACCGCATTGCCTTCCGTGTGCCCGTGTTTTTCGACGTGCTGGATCGCATCCTCCATCACCTGCAAACCCTCGCGAAGTACCGCTTCATCCATGTTGAGCGCGGGATACATTCGAATCGTATCTTCGCAATCGCTTATCGCCCATACGCCTTTTTCGAGCATCTGTCCGCGAACGGCTCGTGCCGTCCACCAGTTTTTCTCATCGACCTCGGCAGCTTCGGGTTTACCGAAACTCACGCCAAGCAGCAGGCCGTTGCCACGCGCCTGGCGAACGATATCAAACGATTCCCACTCACGCATTGTCTCCGCCGCAATGGTTCCGAGACGTTCTGCATGTGCAACGATATCGTCCCGCTCGAAGATCTGTAGTGTCTTGATCGCTGCCGCACAACCCGCGGGCATTCCCGCGAACGTCGAGCCGGACTTGAAGTCCTTGTTGTCACCCAGGATTTCGTCGCGTGCAGAGATTCCGCACAGTGGCGCGATGCCACCGGACAGGTTTTTTCCGTACACGAGGATATCGGGCACAACATCATAGTGCTCGATGCCCCACATCCGGCCCGTACGACCCAGCCCCGTCAGCACCTCGTCAGAGATCATCAGCCAGTCGTTCTTGTCACAGATCTCCCGAATGCCAGTTAAGAAGCGCGTTGACGGAATCCAGTTGCCGCCTTCGGCAAGACCCGGTTCCACAAGGATGCCCGCGATGTTGTCGCGTCCCGCGATGCAGGAAGGAATGTGGTTGTCGAGGTACCACAGGCAGTACTCGGTGTACTGTTCCTCGCTCATCCCCGCCGGAATTCGCTCGCTGTAAGGGTAGGGTGCCTTAATGACGCCGCCGCCCCAGCCTTCGAGATACGTACCATAGTCGCCATCGAGTCCGCTCAGCATCTTGGTGCCGAGCCCCATGCCATGGAACGATGAGTCGAACGTGATGATGTAGCGTCGTTTCGTGTGGGTTAGCGCAAGGTGGACAGCCGCTTCTGCTGCTTCAGTGCCGGACACCTCATAACTCGTACGTGGCAATGCATTGCCCGGCATGATGTCCGCTAGCATCTCGGCCAGGTCGTAGCGCAACGGGTGGTCGTAATGGAAACCATACCGACGATTCGCTGCTTCGACTGCTTCGAGAATCTCGGGATGACAGTTGCCAAGTGGATTTGTGGCCCAACCATTCTGGAAATCGATGTAGCGTTTACCGTCCAGGTCCCAGACGAAGTCGCCCTCTGCCTTGTCGATAACGATTTGGCGAACCGGTCGAAAGCCACGTTGCCCGGCCCGTTCCATCTCGTCTTCGAACCTCAGTCCGTTCTTGAAAAGCGGAATGCCGCGTTCGAGCGCTGCGCGCGTTTTAGGACCTGGAAATTTGTCAGCCACGGTATTAGGTTTCCTCCTTCAACAATGCTCGACGAAGTATTTTCTGGTTTCTGGCACTCTGCGGATTGTAGCGATCCCAGATGACTTTCATGGCCATCAGGGCAAGCGGAACGTGCAGCACAAAGGCACTGAACGCAATCACTGCTTCACCCGTATTCCAGTTTATCGAGCCATCGGGGGAAATCTCGCCGGTCCCAATCTGGTAAGGAATCACGTAGAACTTCAGTAACAACAAGGGCATCGTTACGCCATAAACGATCAACCCCAATGGTGCCAGCAGGGTTTTCCTTGTCTTCGCCAGGTCGATATCGGATGACGGTGGTCGATGCAGGCGCAGGCGATAGTGTTTTTCTTCACGACTAACTGTGCCGCGCGCCGAAACGACAATAATAACGGCGAAGCTTACGGCGGTGCCAATAACTGCAGGGTAGTATTCCGGCATGTGATAGATGCCAAGATAGTCGATGGTTGCCGGTATCACATTCATGAAGAAGCCCGAGACCATACCCCAGAAGGCTGCGTCTTTCGTGATGCGTTTGCTCCAGATGCTCATCAGGCCTACCGGCCCCCAACTTGACGCAAAAACCGTTCCGATGAACAGCATGAACCAGAAGATGTTGGGCGGGAAAAAGTAACAGCAGACAAGGCCAACCAAACTTGTCACGAGCATAATCTTGCGAGTTGTACTCACGGTAAGGGCCAGGGGCTTGCTGCCCATATCGTTGCCGATGCTGAACCCTACCAGGGAAAGGAAGGTCGACGCTGATGACAAGGCGGCAGCCACTATACCGGCCAACAAGAGCGCACCCAGCATTTCGGGTACCAACGATTGGGCCGCCCAGATCAGGACAGTTTCGGACGGAGTAATATTGTCGTTCGCCAAGTTCATCAGTCCGCCGATGCCATAGATCAACATTTGCAAAGCAATCACGCAGAAACTGGCCAGGATGGCAGCGCGCAATACGACATGCTCGTCACGCGCCATCAGGTGACGACTGGCCTGCCAGGGACCGACCGCGTAAACGAAGGCCCAGGCAATATCCATGACTACCGCCCAGATCACGTAATCCAGCGCCGTTGGCCAACTGGTGCCCTCACCTATGATTCCGGTCCAGGAGGCAATGCCTGCCTTGCTTTCCAGCCGGGCGACATCCGTTATCGCGGTGCTGATACCGCCAAATCCATCGACGATATACACAACAAAGACTACCGATGCCGTCATGAACAACAGGAACATCAGCGTATCGGTGATGATTACGCCCTTGGATCCGGAGTACATTGTGAACAGCGTGTAGCTGAACCAGGCGATGATCAGGCTGGTGACAAAAGAGGTACCGATGATATCCGACAGCAGGATCGCCGCGCCCTGGGTCACGATCAGCAGGTAGCCGCCCAGGCCAAGGATGATCGTGAACCCGGCAAACTGTTGTAAGCGGCGGCTTTGAAATCGGCTTCCAAAAAAGTCTGCCACGGTAGGTGCACGGCTACGCCGCAAATAGACGCCGAAGAACAGTGCGCCAAGCATGTAGCCGGTTACGGCAATTCCAGGGAAGAGCAGGTAGGCACCCAACTGGCCATCGTACGTAAACGCCGCCTCGCCCATGAAAATGGCGGTGCTCATGACGCTGGCCACAAGTGTTCCCAGGATCAGGAGCGTAGGTGCTCGCCGTCCCGCGACGAAATAATCATCCAGTTGCTTAATGCTGCGCCCGGCATAGCTGCCGATCACAATGTAAATCAGGATGCTGGCGCCGATTGTTATTGTAAATGTGTCCATGGTCTAGCCAGATCGCCGCGTAACGGGTCGCAAGAGCACTCAGTCTATAAGACAGTATCGCCTAAGACCCGGCGGAGTTGCTGCAGTCGGCTGAGGGGAAAATCGGCCCGGCGGGCCCGAGCGATCACGCCGACGGGGAACTCGAAATCCAGCCACTTCGACAAGATTAGAAGCGTCAGTCACGCCCGACAAATATGTCCAGCGGTAGTATCGCGGTGACACCGACGTTCGGAACGTCAACCAGTTGACCGATACGCATGTCCACCGCGACGCTGGCAATCATGTACGCCTGGGTCCGGTCATAACCATACTCCGACACAATGTAATCAATCATGGCGGCGAGCGCGTTTCGCGCCGCGAGATTGATGTCGGCCGACAGGTTGCTTAAGTCCGCAATCTTCGGGGAGTCCAGGTAGGCGAGGTCTGCGGGTACGCTGCCTTTCTCTTTCAACGGGAAACCGGTCACGGCGTAGAAACGCTCCGAGGGTATCCTGAGCACCGCCGCCGGGCCCTCGTAGTGGGGGCCGCGAGACAGGTCCGGCGGGTCATCGACAATACGCGTGGTGACTGTCATCCTGCCACCCATCTCGATCGCCGTGCCCGCCACCTCGCCGTCGCCCTGCGCGTAATGGAAATCACCGACCGCGAGACCACAGCCATCGATGTAACACGGCAGGTAGACGGTAGTGCCCGTGGCGATGTACCGGATGTCCATATTGCCGCCGTGCTCACGCGGCGGAATCGTACGCAGGCACTCCGCCGGCTTTGTCCCTTCCGGCCCGCATAATGACGCCGGCTCCGCCTCATCCGGATCGGGATTCATTACGACACCGCCCAGGTCGAGCAGCTGTGTCTCTCTCGCCAGCACGTCGGCGAGCAACTTTTCGCCGGGTAAAGTGGTCACGACGCCGGGAAAACTCGCATTCGGGATACGCACGCCCGGAAGCGCATCGCTGACGGCGTATTCCTCATTGATGCGCCAGACAATGAATCGCTCGTCCGTGCCGAACTGGTCACCGGCGAAGCCGAACGGCCCGGCCTCGGTCCAGCCGACGTCGTCAGGCTCGAACGCCTCGATGGTCACGGCGAGCACGTCGCCTGCTTTGGCACCGTTGATAAAGACCGGCCCGGTCAGCGCATGGACGATGCCGACTCCTTCCCGGGGCATGGTCATGGCACTTGAGAACTTGTCCGGGTCGAGAGTCAGGTCGAAGGCGTCGCGGCCGATGAATATGATGCGCTCACCGGGCTTCGCGTTGGCAACCATTGGGATATCCGGATGCAGTCGGTTGATACACGCTGGATCCTCGGCGCAGCCTACGCTGCCGTCCCCTACAACTATCTCGGCGGCGGCATTCGTAAAAACTGCCAGGCCGGACAGCAGTCCAACGGAAAAACAAGCGGAAAGCCTCAGGTTCATATGCACACCCCGTTAGAGTTGTTGTATTGGCACGCGCGCCGAAGCTGGTCGCATGCAGCCTTTATTCTAACCAATGCCTGGCTGAAGCGGTGCATTTGATCAGGTGACATCGAGCCGGTTCGCCGCCATGGACTCGTCGATGCCGTTTTCTAGCGTCTACGTCAAATCATGGCCGAGACGATTCGTGATGCCGGCTTCGACGTTGTTGAAGCAATTGATGGCGACGAAGGGAAGCGCCTCGCACTCGACAGCACAGATTACGTGGCCGCATGCATCGACGGTGTGATGCCCGGTGCACCGTCCTCGGAGGTGATCGACTCCTTCCAACAGTCCCACCCCGGGCGTCCCGTGCTGCTGTGCTCCGGTTACATGCCCACCGAACTCGCAAATCGGGGTCTGCTGAAACCTGGCGTGACACTCCTGGCGAAGCCGTTCGCGCCGTCACGTCTGCGAGAGGAACTCGAGACAGCGATCGAGCGGTCGGCCTAGCGCCTTGCAACAAGTAAACACGGTCGCGCCCTTCGCCACAGCCAGGTGGCGTTAGCTGCCGACGTGTCTCGCCAGCCGCTTAAGTCTCATGGCGTTCGGCGTATGCGATCGAACTCCATTCTGGCTTGCGAAATACAACCATTCGCCGCCAGGAACGCCACCATTTCGACGCTTTGGTCCGCGACCGTCGCAGGCACTACGCGTAACTGCAGATTCGTCGAACGCAACTCATCGCCAAGCCGCAACAGGTACATCTCGTCGGCAAGTATCGGCAACGCGTCCGGCCAGGCGACCGCATTATCGCCTGCTTGCCAGGTGATGGTCGCTACCTCTCCAGAGGTGAGGAGCTTGATTTCGAGACGCCCCTCGGAATCGTTCTGTTCACGCCAGCATTCGACGTTTGTTGAATTCTCCCTGACGCATTGCGGGCCCGTAATCGCGGTGTGCAACATCCACGGCGACGTTCGATGATCGTCCACCGTTTGCTGCCAGTATTCTTCCCCAATGGCGTCTCCGCGAACGCCGCCGATGTCGCCGGTTTGGGTTTCAGCATCGCCGACAAGCTGGCCCAAAGCATCCAGTACTGACGATCCAGCCGGCACCTCGTCAAGCGCCGGTGGTCCAACATGCGGTCCTTCCAGCGAAATGACCATGCCGTCTTCCGCGATCATCGTGATCTTGGCGCCCTCGTCCAATACGAGGTCGCCCTCGTCATCGAGAATGTCACCCACCAAATAATCCGGCGAGGTCGATTCGATCACCACCAACTCCGCCGCCACTGCAACCGCTGTCAATATGCTTGCCATCATTATTGCAAAGATGTTTCTCATCATTTCTCCTCCAGCCTGATCTCGGCGGCACTCCCTCCCCGCATGAGGTGCGTTTGATGGAATTTCAGTAACGCATCATCCGGACGCTTGCGAGCAAGAGCGTCAAGTTGCTTTCGTGCACCGATTCGATGTTGCAGCAGGGCATCGAAGGCCTCCATATACTCGGTCTGTTCAAGCTCCGAGAGATCCTCCGAAATAGTGACAACCTCAACCGGTTCACTCTTGCCCTTCAGTACAACATTGCCAATTGGCCGTACTCGAACGTCGGGACAGAGTTTAGCGATCTCCCTACTCATACATACTCGAGTACCAAACTGCTTGTTAGCGGTTTCCAGCCGCGCCGCGATATTGACACTATCGCCATGCGCGGTATACGCAAATCGTCGTCGCCCGCCGATATTTCCGACCACGGCAGGACCTGTGTGCGCCCCGATACGGGTGATACCGAGATTAGTGCCGTTCGCCCGCTGCTCTTCTCGAAAGGACTGGCAAAAGCGGTCCCAGTCACGTGCGCAATGCACTGCACGCTCCGCGTGATCTTCTTGCGTGACAGGAGCACCGAACAGAATAACCGTAGCGTCGCCAACAAATCGCTCAATAGTCGCGCCATAACCGAGCGCGATCTCTACCATCCCGTCCTGGTATGACTGCAGCAGCGAGACAAGGGTTTCTGGCGGCAACGATTCTGATAATGATGTGAAGTCAGCAATGTCCGCAAACACGAAACTCATGACCCTTCGTTCTCCACCAAGGCGCATGTGTTCCGGGTGTTCGACCAGGTCGTCTATGACGTTAGGCGACAAATAATGCGTGAATGCCTCGCGCAGGAAGCGCCTGGCAGCACGTTCATCTCGACTGGAATAGGCCCAGGAAACCGCGATGCCCATCAAGAAACTCAAAGTTCCTGCGAACAAGGGCATGACAGGTCCGCCCAGTCGTTGCGCAGCGATTGCAATAGCCCACAATGCAATAAGTAACAAAGCGGCGATCGCTGTCTTTACACGCAAACTGCTGAATCGGGTGACGACCAGGAACCCGAGTGCCGCGCAAGCCGCCAGTATCAGCCACTCGACGACGACCGGCAATATCGGAACGCCGGTGTTGTCAATAAACTGTGCGAGCATGTGAGCATGCACCTCCACTCCCGCCATGAGGCGGCGGTCGCCGCCAAGGGCCGACATAGACGTTCGGTGTCGATCCTGGTGAGGCAGTATGCCGCCAATAAGCACAATTTTGTCCTGCAGCCATGCTGGCGGAAGCAGGTCGGCGCGCTCGGCCGGAAAGATCCGGAAGAAGGACTTGCCATCAATCGTGTTGTGAACCACAAGTCGTTCTGGTTTGTCGGGCAAGTTGATACCGATTTCCCGAGCCAGGACTGCCGCAAATCCAAGTGGCTCATTATCTCCGACGGGCGGCGCGATCGTTGTGTATCGAACGACGCCATCATGCTTGACGAGATTTGCCAGCCCGGTCACAACACTTGTGAGGAACTCCGCCTGAAACGCCTGCTGTCGTGGCGAGAGCTTCGATTCCTCATTCCCAACAGCCACAACAATGGGCTTCGAATAGTTCTCCAACACTCGATTGAGAGTGGTGTCTTCGGCAGGACTGGTCGGCTGGTCGAAGAGCACGTCTACACCGACGGCGCGTACGCCTTTCTTTTCTATCTCGTTTAGCAGCGTGGCGAGAAATGTACGGCTGATCGGGGAACGAAAAGGCATCGTCGCCAGCGTATCTTCGGTCAGCGACAAAATGATAATGCTCTGATGCTGCTCCGGTGGCGACGGCGACATGGCAATCTGTACATCAGATAGCCATTCGGCACTAATCCGCAGCGCTGCAAACCACCGCACAGCGAATGCGGTCAACAGCGCCACTACGACAGCCACGATGAGGCAATTTCGAACCTGGCGCGCAAGGTTATTATGCGTCGTCCCCATGATCAGAGTCCGCGTCGCCTGAGTCCCTGTTTACTCGTTTCTACATCATACGCCGAATTGGAGTATTGCCCATTAGGTACTATAATAGCTGTTACAGAAACCGCTGAATAATAATGGAGACGCGGAATGTCTCCCGCAGCAAAATTCTCTCGCGGCGTTTTCTGGATGGCCGTTAGCGCCGCAGCCTTTGGTGGGCCTGCATTTGGGGCCGACGGGCACTTTTGTACAGATACACCCGTTGACAGCAGCGACCTTGCCGATATCCGGCAAGCCGCGGATTGCTTGCAGGCACAGGGAGATGCCGCCGCCGCAATCCCGTATCTCGAAGTATTGACCCGGCATGACAGCGTACGCTCGGATCCGCCACTGGACATTGAACTTCGTGGTCGACTGGCTTCTGCTCAGTTACATGCCGGCAATCATCGCCAGGCATACGCCTTACTCGACGCGGCCATCCGGCACGCACAAACGATCGGTCAACCGGGGCTGGCCGCGCCGCTGCTCAATGACCTGGGCCGCCTCTACACCGCGCAGGACGCACCGCTCTATGCGGTCGCTGCTTTTGACGATGCGCTGCGCCTCGCCGAATCGAACGATCACGCTCTGGAGATCAGCGCCGGCATGAACCTTGCCAGGGCCCTGATCGAGCAGCGTGTAACGGGCGGCCTGGGTGAGCGACTGGCGGCTGCAGGCCAGGATATCGAAGCGCTGATGGATGTTGCCCTGAAGAGCCGTTACTACCTGTCCCTCGGGACGCTGTACCGACAGGCACAGGTCGAACTCAATATGCCTGCAGACTGGCGCGCGCAGGCGCATGACGCTTTTGCGAGCGCATTGATGTACTCCGAAACGACGAGTGAAACGCTGCGTTCTTACGCGCTCGGCTACATCGGTTCGCTGTACGAAGACGAAAAGCGATGGGAGCCTGCGCTGAAGTATACGCGCAAGGCGGCCCTGACTGCACAAAGCGCCGGCTCCGACGCAAGTCTCTATCAGTGGCAATGGCAGTCGGGGCGCATCTTGCGAGCGCTGGGCAGAACGGAAGACGCATTGCGCGCGTATCGCCTCGCGGCCGACACTTTGTCTGACATTCGCCTGCGCGTTGCCGAACGCAGTGACCGCAGTTTTCGCCGCGACGTCGCACCCCTTTACTTCGAACTCGCGGATCTGCTGTTGTCCCGCAAGCCGGAAGCTGTGTCGAGTGAAGCGGCGCAACAAAACCTGCTCGATGCGCGCAATACGCTCGAGCAACTCAAGGTCGCAGAGGTTGAGGAATACTTCGAAGATCAGTGCGCCGTCAACGAAGATCGTGCCCGGCTCGAACAGTTTGCCGAGGATGCTGCAATTATCTATCCGATAGTGTTCGAGGATCGCATTGAAGTGCTGCTGAGCCTGCCCGGCAGAATGACCCAGTATACGACGCATGTCGATCAGCGTACGTTCGAGAATACGGTCCGGCAGCTGCGGCTCGCGCTCGAAGATCCGAATAGTGGCGATCTTTATCGACCTTTCTCAGAGAAACTGTATGAGTGGTTGATAGAGATC
>Ga0265309_10000484_pt1 | contig 16114 bp, 18 predicted proteins | sample Helome_FD_192492 | JGI IMG/M metagenome (GOLD analysis project Ga0265309, IMG submission 192492) | Marine sediment microbial communities from subtidal zone of North Sea - Hel_20160524 (Illumina Assembly) | ecosystem: Environmental > Aquatic > Marine > Subtidal zone > Sediment ...
GCGATTCTCTGGCCGACAAACACGGCAACAGCAACATTGCGATCCTCCACGACGGTCAAGCCTATGGCCTGGGCCTGGCAGAAATTACCAAACGCCAGCTGAACAAACGCGGCGTCACCGAGGTAATGTTCGCCAGTTACCCCCCGGATCAAAAGGACTACAGGTTTCTTGTAGACAAACTCGTCAATAAAAAAGTAGATGCGCTCTATATCGGCGGCTACATGGTAGATATCGGAATTATTTCGCGTCAGGCCAAAAAGGAGTTGCCCAATCTTCGTCTGCTTTCAGGCGACTCGCTGATTGATGTTCAATACCTGTTCATCGCGGGCGATGCCGGCGAAGACACTTATTTTACCTTTGGCCCTGATATGCGCATGAAGCCGGAGGCCCAAGACGTCGTGGCTGCCATTCGCGAAGAGGATGCCTACGAACCGGAAGGCTATACCCTGTATAGCTATGGCGCTGTGCAGGCCTGGGCACTGGCCGTTGAACAAGCGGGTTCCTTGAAACCGAAGGCGGTCATCAAAGCCTTGAGAAAAGGCAGCTTTGACACCGTGTTAGGTAAGATTGGCTTTGATGAGAAGGGCGATGTTACCGGTATTAGCACCTTCGTCTGGTATGTCTATGGGAAGGAAACATACTCGCTGGCTAAATGAGCGGATTGAATAGTATCGCACCCAGCTTCTTCCAGATGCCGTGACGCGCGGAGACGAAGGCGACAGGAATTGATGTCGAGTGGATGAGCCAAACAAATTTACTTCTATGGGCGTTCGTGAGCGACTGCTGTGTGCATTACTAATTATGGTCTTTTCCTCTTTCCAGTTGGGAATTAAATAGTCCAAACAGGTATCTGCTAAATATTTGAGCTCATTTGAAGCTTCAAAATAATGTGATTGCTCCAACAAAAACCAAGTATCACGTGTCCAGAAAATCTGTGATACTTGTTTTTTTTTCCCAATATCGGAGGGTGAGTCTGAGCCTATGGATTTGCCCTTTTTATGGTTCCCAACCCCCATTTTCTGATACGTGTAAAACTTTTCAGTTCAGTTGTTAATTACAATTAGGAAAATTTGATCTTCCAAATCGGTTAAGAAGTAAGATCATTTGCATCTCCGTTAAAGCCAAAGCATACTGAATATACAACATATAGTATATATTAGTTGACAAACATCAACATGTTGTTATATTTTTAATAGGTTTGAGCAACTGTGGCAATTTCTGATTTGAATGTTCCTTGCAATCTGCAAGCAATGTCAACATCGCAAATTCTGTTAAGCGTGCTTATTATATTGTCTGACAGAGTTGTACCTAAAAAGCTAAAGGATTAGTCATGACAAAAAATATGGTGGCTGAAGCAGCGGAAGAGTTTTACAATGATCTTAGAGATGAACCATGCATATTGTGTGGAGAGCCATACTCCTATGTTTTGGGCAGCTATAAGCCAGAACAACTTAAACATTTTACAAACAAGGAATACAAAGCGCCTGTTCTTTACTATACGCTTTGCGAGCAATGTTTTAACAAGGGTAGCATACCAACTGCTCGTATAGAAGGCGCTTACAGAAACAAATTTAGCAAGATGGCCGCCTAAGCTGCAATTTGATGCTTTTTTTGAACACGATCTGTAAAGCCGCCCGGAAAATCCTCACCTCACTATTCATTGATAAAATCTTGAAGGCTTCCAAACATCCCTCAAAAGACTTAGCTCACCAGCTTGCTGAGATTTGCAATCGCGATTGCTGGCAGAGCCGGGGTAAATCGAATAAGATTTGCTTGACTCAATAACCTTCAATTGTGATATCTGTAATAATGGCGAAGGGTGGATATTCTCAATGGATCAAAAGTTGACGCAGCACTGGTATAATGGTAAATATCTTGAACTATTGATTATTAAAACTGATCATTTAACCCACCGCGCAATATTAGATGCCAAACTCAAAATTTGGAAGGTAATATGGCAGTCGAAGTCTTAATCAAAAGGAAGATAAAGCAAGGCGAGAATGCAAATAAATTGGTTCCTTTAATCTTGCAGATGCGAGCACTTGCGCTGCACCAACCCGGATATATTTCCGGTAAGACCTTATGTGATTTAAAACATCCAGGCGATTGTTTGGTAATCAGTATATGGGAAACTGTAGATGACTGGAATAGATGGGAACAGAATAAAGAAAGAGCCCATATTGAGAGTAAAATTGAAGCTTTAACTGGCGAGGAAACCCAATACAATATTTATGCGCCGATGACTGCCAGTCAGACTGATTGATAATTACCTTAGAGAAATGAAATCCTTATTATAATCCTCATTCGTGCTGATAATTGAACGAGAATGTCCCACAGAAAATAAAAAATTCTGAAATAGAAAGATTTAAAATGCCAAATAACCATCCAACGCTATTTGAACGAATCGGCGGTGAGCAAATGATCGCTGAGGTTGTAGATGACTTTTATGATCGTGTATTGGCCGACCCTGAACTGAAGCCGTTTTTTAGGAATACCTCTATTGATAAGCAACGTAGCATGCAACGAGAGTTCTTTGGTGCGGCTCTTGATGGCCCTATCACTTATACGGGTAAACCCCTTAGTCATGTCCACCATGGCAGAGGTATAACTAAACACCACTTTACTCTTTTCGTTAACCATCTCCTTGATACACTTCGAGATCGCGGAATTAACGACCAAGACGTTACTGATATAATCAACAGAATTAGTACTTACGCTGACGAAATCACTGGAGATATTAGTTCGGCCGGTTAATTATTAATGAAATGATGGTGATAATATCAAGAGCAATTCATGTTGCTTCCTGCAATAAATCAGCTCTTCCAAATTGCAGATTACTGGTACTCTCCAACATATCAGCACTTTTGAATCTCTAAAAAACCTGTGATACTCATTTTGTATCACAGGTGTAATAATCCGCTAATTCAATTTCTCTAAGATTATATATTAGATTGCTAAACCCACATTTTGGCTGAATTTTAGAATCCGGCTATTTATGCGTAACTTCAAATAAGGATTTTATATTTTGGATTTTACTGCTTAAGATGAATTTTTGAAAAGTAAGATAAAGATTTGAAATTCTTATTTTAAGGTAGCCGGTTTAGAATTTTTTCCAGAAATGACTGCCGGGACATGGCAGGTGATATTATGGCGCGCCACATCCCACAGCGACTGAATGCGGCTTTTTTCCAGTAAATTGCCGTAATAACCGATCAAAGCCGTGTTGTTGTACCAGCAGTTGCATGCGCGGTTAGAGGCCAGGTGTTTGCGCTCCTTATCGATAAATTCCGAATTCCAGATGGTTCGAAAATCGGTTTCACGAATAGATCCGACACTGACGTGCTGCTCGAGGCAGGGATAAACATGGCCCCAGGGATCGATGCGGGCCATCAATACAGCGGCATAGCATTGTTGATAGGGAAACGACCCGCAGGTTTGCAGGCTTTTAATCAGGCGTGTCAGATAGCCGTCGTGTGCCAGCGGGGTCGCATTGATTTGATCGGCAATCAAATCGGGATCCAGATGTAAGGTGCTCTCGTCCATTCCGGTATAATAGGCTTCACTGCAATGATGAACCGGCTGGAACAAAACATCGTCGACGACACCATCCCACTTTCGATAGAAAGCCCGCATTTCGTTCACATTCTGGTTGGAGATGGTCATGCGGACGCGGACGATCGGGCGCGACGACCGGGCGTGCGCAAGCAGCCGCTGGATACCGTCTTTAATCTGCCGGTAGGATCCCGGCACACCTCTGATGGCGTCATGACTGGCGGCCGAAGCACCGTCCAGGCTGACGGTCACACATGTCGCCCCGGAGTTGTAAATTTTCTCGTGATATTTTTCAAGCAAAAGGCCGTTGGTGCATATATTTACGGACATTCCCCTTCCGGAAAAACTTTTGATGATGTCAAACACGTCATCGCGCATCAACGGCTCTCCGCCGGCAATACTGATTTGATGGGAACCCATATCGCGCAGCACGCCGGCAAGGGCTTCATATTCATCTGCCCGCAACTCATCGCCGCGAGGGTCTTTCCAGCGCTGGCACATCTGGCAGCGGCAATTGCATCGATAGGTGACATCCAGCTCGGCCATATAAGGCCCGGCGGTCAGCGGGCGGCCCTGGCCATAGGCCAGCACATTTTTTCTCGAGTGCCACACCGCAGATGCAAAGCCCTTTGAGAACAGAATTCGGCGATAATCCCAAAAATTGTTAAACCGCATAGATGTTTATCCCTAATTCCAAATTAGTTGGATCTGTGTTCATGATCTGCGCTGGTTTCGGTCAAACTTTTACAAAATTGCATAGAGTGATCTAAAGCCTGAAGTGCTTAAAATGAACCAGAGCATTTGTCCTCTCGCAAAGGCGCAAAGACGCCAAGGCTTTATTAATATTTAAATTATCTTTCTTTGCGGCTTAGCGGCTTTGCGTGAGCAATAATACTAAAATGGATGGTTTCCGTTTTCAACTTTTGCGCACTTGTTTTGTTAGATTTTTGCAACAGTTTCAAGATAATACCCTCAACCGCGTATCGCAATAGCAGATTTCAATATCCGGTTATGTATTACCTTGAATTTTGCATAAGTCCTCCAGAGGCGGACAAGTCGGAGGCTATCATATTCTCATTAATTTTCATGCTAGGTTTAGGTATTGATTTTGTGTACAACAACCAGATTCTGATCGCGCTCAACCTGCTGGGCAAAATCGTACACATCCCGTTGCAGACACAAAACAGGGTCCGCGGCCGGAAAATGGGGATTGTCAGCGCGCAAAAACCGCTGTGCGGTTTCATTCGACAAGATTTCGTGCATGGCCGCATTGTGATCGTAGTCCCCGGCATCCAAAAGATGCGCAATATAGCGCGCACAGCATTCATCTTCCGGGGCCCGCTCTTTGAGCTCCCAGCCCATGGCGACCAGGCTCACCAGCGCCGGTTGTTTTGAGAGAATATAATCGGCGGTCGCCCGGGCAACGGTATAGCCCGCAATCAGGACCGCTTCGGCACCTTCCATGGCCGCCAGAGCACCCTGGACGCCGGCCGATGTTCGTTGGACAATGGTCCGCTCCTTAAAAAATGAGGGTTCCTGTCGCAGAATCTCGCTGGGCGAATTTCCCAGATCAAACCCTTCAATCGGCATACCGCCGGTTTCGCCAACCAGCAGGACATCCTTCAAATCTTGTTTGAGCGCAAAAGCCTCCTGCGGCGTGCCAACCAGAATTGATTTTTGAATACCCAACGAAAATAGCAGCGGCGTGCAGGTAAACGCACGAAAGACATCGATGATTACCGCAGTTCCCCTGGCCGACTTTGCGCCCGCTAAAAAGCTATGATAACGGATTTGCATGCTGCATTTGCTATCATCTATTCTGGCAGGAGGCAACGGTTGATCTGAAGCAGGCCCATAAAACGGCGCCAATCAGCCGGAAGACGAATTCATTACGACCAAAACTGAACTTTCCGTTTTAATGATGGATGACTGCGTATTCCAGTGACTTCTATTCTAAAATGTGGCCGTGACTTTAAGTTAAACAAAATTTTCGCCCCCAATAGGTGCACTTATCTTTTAAAAAGCAGACTCACGGCTTTAAAAACGTATCTCCATTGGTATGAGCCAATCCACCGATAGAACGTATTCTTGACATCAACAGACGCGCTCTTAGTTTAAAGACTGAAAGCATATATTCAATCGATTCTTTGTTTTGACCGCATACGCGCCAAATCATTCTGGACCTGTTGATAATCGGAGATCGCCCTTGTGGCACGCGACAATTTGTTAAGCAAATAAAATGATTATCTGTTTGGTCTGGCTCCACCGCTTTAGAATTTGGATCTCATTTCTATCAAGCATCCGACCATGACGAATTCTTCGGGCTTATCATCGCAACAACGATTCTTGCCTTAATCAGCTGGTTTGCAGCCTGTTCCTTGCCAAAAAGCTTTCCGGGCGATCCTAAAGACCTATCTAACAAAAGGAGGTGTGCGATGAAAGCAGGCATTTTTTTTACGGGAACAGGGCCCATTTTAATTTTGACCACCTATGCCTCACTGGACGATTCGAAATTAATAGAGAAGCTGACCCAAAAAGGTATCAAGAAATACATCGCATATGAAGTTTCCGAGGAACTGGTCAAACAACGTTATGGAAAACACTTTAACGTGATTTTGGGCGATCTCAAACAAACTGACGACCTGCGGGTACTGGATTACGATGGGCATCATGTCTTTTATAACTTCTCCCTGGATGAAATTGGTCAGCCGGTTTACCACCAAGCGTAAGGCCAGAACGTTTGAATACCGGAACGTTTTTTTGAAAACCACTATAAAACCGTTCGGCTTTAGAAAGGAAAAAGAGCATGTATCTTAAACAAAAAGATCCGGTCCATAGTCTTCTTCTATACAAGCGCCTTGCTGAAATATTGGGCAATCGCTTGCTCCAGAGCTATACGATCATATCTTCCGTATCGCCAACTGAAGATTACCCTTCTTACGGTACCGGACAGGTCATGGCTTCACCGGAAACTGAGCCCGAATAAATATTATCTCAACTTCTCATTAGGTTTCATGCAAGATTGGGGTATGAGCTTATTTCTGAAAAGGTGGAGGCAAAAAAAATGTTTAAAAATATTGTTTTAGCCTTTGACGGATCCGAGTATAGCCTTAAAGCGTTGCGGTATGCGAAGGCTGTAGCTGAAAAGTTTGAAGCGACATTATGGCTGGTGCATGTCTTTCGCAATCCCTCTGATTTATTGGGCTATGCTGATTATGAGAAACTGTTTTCAAAGCGGAAAAGTGCGGCTCAAGCTGTCCTTGATGATGCGTTACAGGAATTGGGCCATATAACCTTCACCGTGCAGGAGGAATTGCAGGAAGGTCTTGAAGCGGAATCGATACTTAAGGTAGCCGAGAGTTGTAAGGCTGATCTAATCGTGATGGGTACGCGTGGCTTGGGTGCCGTCAAAGGCTTTCTGGTGGGTAGTGTCAGTCGTAAAGTGATTCACTATGCTGAGTGCCCGGTCATGGCCGTCCACTAGAACCTATCGCAAAAATGCATCTAACGCCCAATGGCAGTGTTAAAAACCGATTCAAAATGCTCGAATACTGTCGTGTATGCTCCACTTTTGAATCGGTTTTCGCCTTGCCCTTGGGCGTGATCTACTGTTTTTGAGATAGGTTCTAAATACCTAAATAATTTTCATGCAAGATTCAGGTGGTACCTGGATTTTGCGCAAGTCGGAGGCTTTCAAATGCAAGGCACTTCAGGGTGAAGCTATAGTCATCTATGCTTCGCGCTGAATAACGCAGCAGATGGAAGCCTCCGGCTTGCCCAAAGGGTGAAAATAGGTGAGAAATAAAAAGATTATTATCCGATTTAGACATTAAAAAAATTTCTCATCTATTTTCATGCAAGATTCAGGTGGTCATATCTGCCGGATAACTGCCCAGATACTTCATCCATTTGGTCAGGTCCTCCATTTCTTTCAGAACCGCGGCGACTTTTTCATGTTTGTCTGATCCTTCAAAATCAAGGAAGAAGCTGTAGTTGCCCGGATCCGAGCGCAGCGGCATTGAAGCGATCCGCGTCAAATTGACCTTTGCATCTGCGAACAGCTTGAGCACCGCATATAGCCGGCCGGCTTCGTGAGGTACGGCAAAGATGATGGACGTCTTATCACCGTATTTGGTATGCGCCTCCCGGGCCAACAGCAAAAGCCGCGTGGAATTGGAAGGACCATCCTCAACACCCGCTTTAATGATCTCAAGGTCATACAATTCAGCGCACAAAGAACTTGCAATGGCCGCCGCTGCGGGACTTAAGGTGGCCAAATACGGTAACTGGGCGCTTTCCAGGCAGTGTGGCAGCGCTGATGTGCTCATCAGCCTCGGCGTAAATCTGGACATCAATTTTGCCGATGTTGAAAAATGCATCCAGGATATCGGGATTGGTTTTTTATATGCACCGCTTTTTCACGGCGCCATGAAAGCAGTGGCGGCACCCAGGCAGCAGATTGGGTTGCGGTCTATTTTTAACTTGCTTGGGCCTCTGGCAAACCCTGCCGGAGCGACCGCCCAGGTGCTGGGAGTCTATGATGTTCATCAAACTGAAAAGATGGCAAAGGTTCTTCAAAAACTCGGTACCCGGCAGGCATTTGTGGTGTGTGGCGAAAAGACAATAGACGAGATCAGCATCTGCGGCCCCACCCGGGTGTCACAACTTAAAGACGGAGCGATAAACACTTTTGAAATGACCCCCGAAGCATACGGTTTCAAACGGGCAGCGCCTGAAGCCATTAAGGGCGGAGATGCGCTCGAGAATGCCGTCATCATCCGTAAGATATTAGATGGACAAAAAGGGCCGCAAAGAGACGTGGTGCTGTTAAATGCCGCCGCAGCTTTCGTATCAGCTGACCTTGACAGCGATTTCAAAGAAGGCATCCAGCGCGCCAGGGAAGCGGTTGATTCCGGCTGTGCCGCGGAAAAACTTGATTTTCTGATTGATTTTACCCGGCAATGCGATGTTTTTGTGCGCCGGGTGATGTAAACCGATCGGCAAGAAGAATGTGAATGGCCGGGTGCAGGGGCTGTTTGCTCCCACCACAATACCTAACTGCTGATATTGATACCGGGGCTTAAGAGGTTCATTTATTGGCGACGGTCTCTACGTTTTGGCCTTTTTCGGCGCTCCCGGCCAATTCTGCGATCGATCGCATTTCGGCGTTCTGTGCCGGATCTTCTTTCGTATATTCGTTTGAAGGTAACGCCAATTCCGCGCCGGCTTGAGTGCACCATCCAGCCCTGTACCCGTTTACTTTTATCAATTTTGTTGTTGGGGATTATCAGCTCTATGGATTGACCAAAGAGAAACTTGGCTCTGGTTTCGATAAAGGCTCCGCCGCGACTTATATTTTTGATGACACCTTTGTATTTTTGATCGTGATAATCGAAAAATACTGATTTTAAGAAAGGTTTGCGCGAATAGCGCCTTGGATCGTGGTTGTTTTTAACACTGCCGGCGTTCACATTTTGCTCCGCGAAATTTATTTGAGCATATTGTTTTACGATAGAGTTCATAACCTTATTCTGCTCGGTCGACCACTTTCACACCTTCTTAATCGCTAATTTCAGGATTTCATTTCAGCGCAGCTGCTGTGTTTCTTTGCGGTTTCGTCGAAAAATCGCTCTAAATCGGAGACCGTCCACCTCCGGTATAAAGAATTTTAGATTGTAAGTCAAATATTTCGAACCATTTTTTAATAAATGAAAGACATTTTAAATTGTGAGGTAAACTTCAATAAATTGGTAAATATTTTTCATACTTAAGGTGACTGCGCGCGGGCTTTTTTTTTAACTATTTGTTATTTATGGCAAAAAATTTTTTTTACAAACTTGCAATTTCGCATAAATTTTGCATTAATCATTATTACTTAACATTTCAGCGGATTGTGCCGATAAGAATTAAGGTATAACTGAATGTAACTATTTAATTTATTAATAACCAACGATATAAAAAAATGCTGGAAAAATTAATACCCCAACTTCGATTGCAGGTGGCCAAGGCGCATAAAATACTGCCGGAGGAGATCGCCGACTCCGTAGAAAAAGTCTATAATGACATTTTACTGATGCGCGATTTTACGATGAACGAATTTGAAAGAATTCAGAGCGATAGGAATTTAAACGCGAATGATAGAAACATTGCGCGACGTCAGGTTCTGGAGAAAGCCATCACCAAACTTGAAATGTTGAAGTCACGCAGAAGTGCCACGGATTTAATTGAAAGACTGGAAGCCAAATTATCGGAAGATCCCGACGCCGGCAATGATCGTCTCCTCAAATTCTTAAAAGAGCTTGAGATTCGTGACCGGCTGGCCGGCATGACGGAATCGCAGATACTATCCCATTTTGAAAAATCGCTTTTGGATGGCAGCAACCAGGCACTGCTGGATGCCATTTTAAACGCCCCTCCCGGATTTGAAATGTTGTCACCAAAACTTTTGAAAAAACTCAAAAGGGTCCGGGGAAAGCATTATTATCCCGAAGTCGTGGCCCAACTCGAATCCATGCAGGAAATGAACGCCATCATCGTCAAGATGTTCACCATCGTTAGAGCTGAGTTAGACAAGCTAAGAAGAAAATATCTTCCGATTTATATTGTCGAGAAATCAGCATAATGTGAATCCTTTAACGCGATACTGCGACATGGAAGAAAACCCTGAAAAAAGAGATAACGCGCGCATTGATCATCAATGCTTGGTTTCGATTGAAAATTTAAAGGCGGGCACGATAAATAAGGCCAAAATGCTCAATTTCAGTGCCACGGGTTTATATTTTGAGGCCGATAATTTACTGCAGCCCGGCGAAGAAATTTTCGTTGGGATCGATAACTCACCTTTTGCATCCGTACAGGGCATTTACGAATGCTATCGTGTTGAAGTCGTTTGGCGCAAGAAATTGAAAAAATCTGTTTACTATTACGGATATGGGGCCAAACACACTATTGATTACCGTAAAGTCAATTTACAAAATGGCGAATCCAAAAAATGGGAAGATATCCGTAAGCATCAGCGCAAGCCTTATGCCAAATCTGTCCAGTTTTCTGCCGACGATCGCATTTTCAATGGGTTAATAAAAAACATCAGCCCTGCCGGCGGTTTTATCGAAGCCGACCAGCATATCTCGGCCGGGCAGATCATCACCTTTGTGCTGCCTTTAAAAAACCGCAGAAAGGCCGTCGTCAACGGCAAAGTTGTCTGGTCCGGTCCTGATGGATTTGGTCTTAAATTTTTAAATATTGATAAGCAAGAATCGGCCTAGAAGGAAAAAAAACCGACCTTATGGATCGTCCCGATCCCTTTTCCATTGCAGCAATATAATCGATGCAATCACCAGCATGCCGCCTATCATCTGCAGTGGGCTGAGCATTTCACCCAAAAAGACCGCTGAAATGACACCGGCGGTGATGGGCTCCAGTGTGGCGGTAATACTGGCATGAGTGGAGCGAATGCGGTTGATGCCTTCGAAATAAAGCCCAAAAGGCAGGATTGTGCCGCAGATGGCAATAAATAAAATCCAGATCCATTCAGCCGGGGCGTAGAATCGCAAAAGCGCTTCAAGGGGTGGATGCAGGACATTCCAGGCCAGGGTCGCAAACAGCAGACCATAGAGCAGGATCGTCCATGGGCTGTATTTTTGCATGCCGTATTCACTCAAAAGGGTATAGGTGGCAAAGGCCACCGCTGCCAGAAGGCCGCCGACAATACCGCTGCGATTCATTGATAACAGATCCAGATTGTAAGCACCGACCACCAGAAAGCAGCCCGCTACGGTTCCCCAAAGCGCCAGCAAAATGTTGCGGGACAGCTTCTGATGCCGGAAAATGGCCGCATAAAGAGCTACAAAAATAGGCCCGGTGTAGTGCAGTAAAATGGCTGCTGCCACCTTGATCTTGCTGATGGCAAACAGGTAGAAAAACTGGGCGGCACCGATACCCAGGATACCCAGCAGCATAAAATAAAAAAGATCTTTGGCGGCGATTTTTAAAAGCTGCCGGTCGCGCCCCGCCAGCCAGATCAGCAGGCCGAAAAAAGCCAGCGTGACACGCAGCTGAATCAGCTGATAGGGCGTCATGCCGCGGTTGAATAAGAATTTGGCCGCGCTGCCGGCGGTCGCCCACAGCACGGCTGCCAGGCTGACATATAGATAGCCAAGTTTAGAGGAGATCAAATGATTCATGCTTGTAAGGAATAGTCTTATGCGAATTTGCGAATTAAGGCGAGCAATAATAAGTTTTAGGGCCAAAAGCAAGAAGCACAAGTGCTGAAAGAATCAATTCCTGCCATCCGGTTTGCGCCAAAATAATCCATTGACAACCGGTTTCAACATGTTAACTAATCAATGCTTCCAACATGTCATACCCGGTATTCAAATCAAAGGAGAATGTTATGAAATACCGTTATCTTGGAAACTCCGGCCTTTTGGCGTCCCGGCTGTCTCTGGGGACCATGACCTTTGGCGCTCCGGATTGGGGATGCGATGAAAAAGAATCCCATGCGATCATTAAAAATTACATCGAAGGGGGGGGAAATTTTTTAGACACCGCCGATATTTACGCCGGAGGACGATCCGAGGCGATTGTTGGAACCCTTATGCCCGAATTGAACCGCGACGGGCTCATTATCGCAAGTAAGTTTTCGTTGCCTTCGGGTCCCGCAATCACGCAGTTCGGTGCCAATTGCAAACAAATCCTTTCATCATGCGAAAAGACTCTCAAGCGCCTTAAAACCGATTATATCGACCTTTACCACATCCACGTTCCTGATCCCATAACGCCCTATGAGGAAACCCTGCGGGCCATGGATGATCTCGTGCGCCAGGGTAAAGTTCGGTATACGGGTGCCAGCATGTTTTTTGGATGGCAGCTGGCCAAGGCGCAGGGCGTATCCGCCGCGTACAACCTGGAAAAAATGGTGGCCGGTCAATACATTTACAGCCTGATTCACAGGGAGCTGGAAAGGGAAGCCATGCCGGCCGCAATAGACGCAGGGATAGGAATCACCTGTTTCAGCCTGCTGGGCGGCGGACTGCTGGCGGGAAAATACAAGGGACAGACAGAACCGGTAAAGGGGTCCCGGGCATCATTTCGGACCGAAGTGGACGGTCCGCGGTTCTGGCATCCCACAGGCTATAAAACCGCCGAAATAGTGGAGGATGTCTCCAAGAAATCCGGTATACCCATGAGCAAGCTCGCCATCGCCTGGCCGCTGGGGCGGAAGTTCGTCACATCCGTGATCATCGGTACCAGAAACCTCAACCAGCTTGAAGAGAACATGGAACCCGCCGACTGGGATATGCCGGAAGATGTATGGAATGAATTAGAAGAACGGACCCGCCCCCAGGAGGAATATCTGACCTGGTACAATAAATTCAACTACGATCGCTTTTTCAATGCAAGCGAGTTTCACAAACCGGAAGTTGAGCTGATTTAAATCCGTATTACCCTAATTGAGCGATAAACGCTCAATTATCCCTTCTGGCCTGAGCCCGTTGCATCCAAGCAGCGGGTTCAGGATTCCTTTTTTCAATCCGTTTTCAGTTGCCGAACCACCTTGATTAGGGCATTGTCATCACCGACATTGCCCGGGAAAACGATATACGCCAGATCCGGAAAACGGCTTTCAGCGCCCAGTCTCCAGACCGGTACCCCCGGCAGGATCTGGCCGAGTACCATGGCTTTTTTGACATTCAGTGCCCGGGTGGCGATGTCACTGGCAGTAATCCCGCCTTTTGCCAGAATGTAACGCGGCGCGGTTTGAATGCGCTGCACGATGCCGATCAGTCCCTGTGAGATCTTTTGCCCGATCCGAAGGCTGCTTTTTGAATCTTTGCCGGCGACCAGCCGGCGGCCGCTGAACATCAGCATGTCATTTCCCCGATTTAGTGCCCGTTCCGTTTCTTTGACCACGCGCATGATCTCATCGTCACACAAGCGATCATCCAGCAGAGCGCTGACGTTTATTTCGGCCCGGGAAATATCTGTTGTGGCCAGCAGCGAATTGACCTGCTCGGTGCTGCGCGGCACATGGGAGCCGACCACAATCAGGCCGCCACCAACGGGCGGCAATTGCAGATCTGATTGGGTAAGGAGTGCACGCGGGGAGATGCCGGCCCGGATCTGCACAAACGAAGCTGCTGTTCGGAACAAAAACCGTTTACCGCGGGCTTCGGCAGCTAACAATCCCTGAACAAAGACCTCCAGATCGCGGTAGCCGGCGGCATTTACGGCACAGCATTGACCGCCGCGCAATGTCATCAGCAAGGCGGTAACAGATTCCGGCCCCCCGCGGCGAAGGTCTGCGATCGTAACAGCGGCCACCTCTCTGGCCGCAGTTCGCCCGCCGGTCTTTTCAGCGACCCAGTCACGCAAATTTGATGATGCATATCCAAATGTGCGATCACGGGCAAATTGGGTTTGGGCAGCGGGTACCAGCACACCACCCTCATCCACATAATGCACGTCATTGACGGTATAGCGGCCGCCTTCCAGGAAAAATGGATTGATAATCCACCCGTCAAAGACCTGGTCCAGGGCGTCCGACAGCGCTGCGACCTCACCGGGAAAATGTCCGCGCAGGGTTGAATCACTGCGGCTGATGACCGCAAACTCACGCCGGGTTTGTGCGGCGGCGGCTGTGAGGTTGTAACCCATTTCGGCGGCTATTTTTTGCGCAGCCGGCAGGGTCAAACTTCTGGAATTGGTCAGGATGTAAAATGCGGGCAGATCATTTTGAAGCTCGGCCGCAAGGCTGCCCACCGACCACTCGGTGAGCACCGGCAGGCCATGGACCGTCTGGGTTCCGGTGGGGTCATCGTCTAAAACAACAACCTTGCGACCATCGGCATTGATTTGTTTTTGAATGGCCGGTCTCAGATCCTGCGGCCATTCCGGCGGCAGGCTATTGAGCAGCCGGTCTTTAGGGATTCGTTGATCGTCCAAAATTCAGGAAATATTTAATCCTTGTATATCGGTATGCCAAGCGCTTCGGCGTTTACGATGCTGGGAGCCGCCTGGGGTGCTTTGCCTTCCAGAAACATTGAAATATCAGGCCGTTGCCAGGCGGGATAGCCCTGCAAAATGGCCGCCACATTGCTGGCGGCCAGCGTGGCCATGCCCTGGCGGGTCCAGCTGGTGGCTGAAGCAATGTGCGGCACGATGACGACATTGTCCAGTTCCACCAGGCCCGGTTTCATCTCCGGCTCATCTTCAAATACATCCAGGCCGGCTTTAAAATCCGGGTGTTTCTGGCAATGGGCAACCAGCGCGGCCTCATCTATGACCGGCCCGCGACTGGTATTGACGATGATGGCATCCGCTTTCATCAGCGCCAGCCGTTCGGCATTGATCAGGTGGCGGGTGGTCTCATCCAGGATCGTATGGATGCTGACACAGTCGGCTACCCGCAGCAATTCTTCAATGGTTTCTGCACGTTTGCAGGATACCGGTGCCCGGTCCTGCGACTTTAAAAATTTGCCGTACCGGGCCACATGCTTTTCCAGGGCGTCATTCTTGTGCGGGTCGTAATAGATCAGATTCATCTTGTGGCCTTCGACCATCATGTGCGCATAGGCGGACCCGATACGTCCGGCGCCGATGATCCCCAGTGTCTTGCGCCATAAAAGATTACCCATAAAAAGGGTGGGCAGCCAGCCGTTGTATTTCCCATCTCTTAAAAATCGTTCGGCTTCACCGACGCGGCGGGCGGCTGCAAAGGTCAATGCCACCGCCATCTGCGCAGTGGTTTCGGTCAACACCCCCGGCGTGTTGCCCACCGGGATACCGTGTCGGGTGGCGGCCTCCACGTCCACATTGTTAAAGCCCACGGCATAGTTGCTGTAGGCGCTGCCGCCAGCGGCTTTAAGGGCTGCATACAGCTCATCACCCCATGGTTCGGTCAACTGACCGATGGCGCCGTCACACGCAGCCCCGATGGCCGCTATGATCTCAGCGCTGTTGAGCACATCGGGTGACGTGCAGATTTCGATTTTACAATCGGCGGCAGTCAGAATGTCGAGCCAGCGATCGCCGGGCAACTCTTTGGTCACAATCACACGCCAGGTGCCGGAAGGGTTATGAATCCGCCATTCTTTTGAACCCATGATGACAACCTCCTTTGAGATCAATTTACAAGTATTATTTACCACACAAAGCACTTAAATCCAACTGTCACTATTTTTAAGATATCCTCTAGGTGCGCTGTACGCTCCGGGGTAAATTTATAGCCTTACTTGCGCTCGATGACCTCTTCCACCGCGGCGGCGATGTGTTTGGCAGAAAGACCGTATTTTTCGAGCAAATCCAGATAGGGGCCGGACTCGGCAAAGGTATCCCGCACCCCGATGCGTTTCATCGGAATGGGATTGTTTTCGACGAGGACCTCGGCAACCGCACTGCCCAAACCCCCGTAGAACACATTGTTTTCAGCGGTAACAATGGCACCGGTCTCGGCGGCGGCTGCCAGTACCGCTTCCACATCCAGGGGTTTAAGCGTGTGGCAATCGATTACCCGGACATGTAGCCCTTTAGCGGCTAATTGTTCGGCCGCGATTAGCGCCTG
>Ga0265309_10000485_pt1 | contig 16093 bp, 15 predicted proteins | sample Helome_FD_192492 | JGI IMG/M metagenome (GOLD analysis project Ga0265309, IMG submission 192492) | Marine sediment microbial communities from subtidal zone of North Sea - Hel_20160524 (Illumina Assembly) | ecosystem: Environmental > Aquatic > Marine > Subtidal zone > Sediment ...
TGGAATGATGTCAACCATTGCTTAATCGGTTACGCGTGTTACTAAAAGCAGGCGTAAAGAAGTGTCGCTAAACCAATAATTTAAAAGGTTTTAAGTCGGCGGTTACGAGTTGATTCGAGGGTTAAATTCATCATACTCAAAACCGTCCATCGGATACCTCGCGATAAGTCGACGAATAAAACGCACCTTATTGAACGTTATGTAGTTGTTGGGCTGGTGATCTCTGAAGCATGTGTTATTCTTGGCGCCGTAAGACCGGGAACCTTATTACTAAATTAACAAATGGCGGGGAAACCCGGGCGACCGGGAAGCCAAATATTCGAGAGAGAACGTCGGGTTCCAAAAAAATCATCGCCGCGCGGCGTTAGTGGAGAGGGCCGCGTGCGCAATTGGCGATGCAATCCGCATTGCCGGTTTTCATTTGTGCATGTATTCAACGGATACGTTGCATCCCTCTCCGTAAATATTAATAAGTAAACACGACCTTTAAGGAGCGTTCATGAAACGGTGCATAAGCAGCAGTCGGCGCATTACCGTGGCGTTTTTCGCAACGACGGTGATTGCAATTTCCGGCAGCGTCGCCGCCCAGACCGTCGATCAGGTGTTGCAGGCTGATCAACGTCGGTTGAACCTGGCTCAACAATCGCAGGAGCGTATCAACAGTATTGTTGAAGGCACGCGTTCTCTCGAAGACCAGTACAGGGCAATTAACAAGGAAATAGACGGCCTGAAGGTCTATAACCGCCTGATGCGGGCCCAGGTAGAGGGACAGGGAGCGGTCCTCGAAGACATCTCTTTGTCCATGGACCAGGTCGATGTCATCAATCGCCAGATTTTCCCCCTCATGGAACGGATGATTGACGGGCTCGAACAGTCCATCAGTCTCGATGTTCCTTTCCTGATGGAAGAGCGCACGACACGTGTCGACGAGCTCAAGTCCATCATGGAGCGCTCGGACGTGAGCGTGGCCGAGAAATTCCGCAAGGTGATGGAGGCGTACCAGATCGAGAACGACTACGGCACAACGATTGAGGACTATGAGCAGTCCCTGACGATCGATGGCGCCACGCGCGCATTCAACATGTTGCGTATCGGTCGAGTCGGTCTGTACTTCCAGTCCGATGACACCAAGATCACGGGACGCTGGGATAACGGTGCCCGCGACTGGGTGATTGACAACTCCGCACGCAACGAAGTTCGCAAGGGCTTACGCGTGGCACGACAGTTAATCGCTCCTGAACTCATCATTGTTCCTGTTCCCGCTCCGGAGGCTTGATAAATGAAACGTATTACACTCATTATTGCCGCCGGACTCCTGAGTCTCGGATTTGCTACGGCAAACGCGCAGCAGGACGAAGAGGCCGCTCGCAGTATGGCGGAGCTTCTGCAGCTGATCGAGCAGGGCCAGGCGCGCGATTCGCGTGAGGCACGCCAGCGAGAGGCGGCGTTCGCCCAGAATCGCAATCAGCAACAATCACTGCTGAACCAGGCACGTGCCGAACGTACGCGCCAGGAAAACACGAGCGCCAACCTCGAACAGCAATTCGAGGAAAACCAGCAGCGCATCATTACGGCTCGCCAGGCACTCGATGAGCGTCTGGGTGCCCTCAAGGAGCTGTTCGGCGTCTTGCAGACGGTTTCGGGCGATACCCAGGGACGCTTTGCGGCCTCTTTGACCAATATCGAATTCCCGGATCGTGCCACATTCCTTGTGGCACTGGGCAGCAAGATGGCCGGTGCCAGCAGCCTCGCATCGATCGGGGATATCGAGCAGCTCTGGGCCATGTTGCAGAAAGAAGTCGTTGAAACGGGCAAGGTTACGCGATTCAACCACCTCGTGACTCGTGCCGACGGCACGCAGGAAGAGATGGAGGTTATTCGTGTTGGTGCCTTTAACCTGGCTTCCGAAGCCGGTTACCTCGAGTACAACGACGACGGCACGATCTCCGAATTGTTGCGGCAGCCTGACGGCCGTTTCACGGGCACAACGGGCGATCTGATCGACGCATCGGATGGCGCCGTCGCCTTTGGCCTCGACGTCACGCGTGGCGGCATTCTGGGCCTGCTGGTCGAATCGCCGACGATTCGGGACCGGATCGAGCAGGGTGGCATCGTTGGTTACTGCATCATTGCACTCGGCATCATCGGACTGATCATCGCAGTGCTGCGATGGGTCGCGCTGTCGAACGACAGCCGCAAGGTTACTGCGCAGCTCAAGCGTGACACAGCCAGCACCGACAACCCGCTGGGTCGCGTCCTCGCGGCGTATGAAAGTAACAAGGGCGCCGATACCGAGACGATGGAACTCAAACTCAGCGAAGCCGCACTCAAGGAGATGCCTGGCCTGACCAAGGGCCTGCTGTTCATCAAGGTAACTTCCGCCGTAGCACCCCTCATGGGTCTGCTCGGTACGGTTACCGGCATGATCAAGACCTTCCAGGTCATCACACTTTACGGTGCAGGCGATCCGAAGATGATGGCTGGTGGTATCTCGCAGGCGCTCATGACCACGGTACTGGGTCTGGTCGTCGCAATTCCGATGGTATTGCTGCACACGGTCGTCAGCGGCCAGAGTCGCAAGATCGTCAACATCCTCCAGTCTCAGAGCGCAGGCCTTGTGGCCCAGCACTCCGAACGGAATGGCTAACGATAAGGAGTTGCCATGCTTTGGCTAGCTGACAGCTTCGAAGCTATCCGGGACTTCATGAATCTCGGTGGTCCGGTGCTCAAAGTCATCGCGATCACTATCTTCCTGATGTGGACAGTCATCGTGGAGCGGATTATGTACTTCCGCACCTCGATGGCGGCCATGTCCCGCGAGATCCATGACAACTGGGAAGCGAGACCGGAACGTCGTTCCTGGAATGCGCTGCAGATCCGCGAGCTCATGATTTCGCGGTTCAGTGAAGCGACCACCAGGGGCATTAGCCTTATCCAGACACTGGTGGCGTTGTGTCCGTTACTAGGCCTGCTGGGCACGGTAACGGGCATGATCAGCGTGTTCCAGGTCATGGCCGTCTCTGGCTCGGGCAATGTTCGCGCCATGGCCGCGGGCGTCTCACAGGCGACCGTGCCAACAATGGCGGGCATGGTGGGCGCACTTTCGGGCGTGCTCCTTGTCACATTGTTAAGTCGCCGGGCGGCGCGTGAAGTCGAGTTCCTCGAGGATTCGCTCACGACAGATCACTAGAGGGTATTGCCATGCGCAAACATCTCGATGATATCCATGCCGACGAGGAAGAGAGTGAGATTAACCTGACGCCGATGCTCGACGTCGTGTTCATCATGCTCATTTTCTTCATTGTGACGGCATCCTTCATCAAGGAAGCGGGAATCGACGTCAACAGGCCTGATGCGCCCGTGACGGAGTCCAAACCCGAGGACGCCAACATCCTCGTTATGATTAACGCGAATGACGAGATCTGGATTGATCGCCGCCTGATCGATCCGCGTGCTGTACGCGCGAATATCGAGCGCCTGCACGCGGAAAACCCCAAAGGCTCGGTGGTTATCCAGGCAAACAAGAAATCGACCAACAAAATGCTTGTCTGGGTCATGGACGCTTCGAGAAGTGCGGGCGTCTACAGCATTTCCATCGCGGATCAACGGTAGGCGGGAATTCTTTTCAAGGAATCATAGCTAATGCGTAAAAAAGGCTTTGCAGCAATGGGCGGCGAAGAGGAAGAAAATGAGATTAACCTGACGCCGATGCTCGACGTCGTGTTCATCATGCTCATTTTCTTCATCGTAACGGCGACCTTTATCAAGGAAGCCGGCATCCAGGTAGAACGCCCGGACACGGTCACGGCAGATACGCAGGACGACGCTGCGATACTGATCGCCATCAGCGAAACGGACGAGATCTGGATCGATCGCCAGAAGCGCGACCCGCGGCAGGTGCGTTCTATTATTGAACGTCTCCATGCAGAGAATCCGAAGGGCGGCATCGTGATCCAGGCCGACGAGGAGTCGACGAACGAAATGCTGGTCGTCGTTATGGAAGCCGCGAAAAGTGCTGGCGTTACGAACGTCGCAATTGCTTCAGATGACGGCTAGGGCCTGAGGAGAACCAGATCATGATAGGTCGTTATGTAATTTCAATAGTGATCGGCACGGTCGTCACGATGAGCCTGTTATTCATCATGCAGCTGCTCATCGTTACGGGTAAACAGGCCCTGACTGACCCCCGCGAACGTCACAAACTCGAGTTCGTGCGCGTGAAGCGCAATGAGAACCTCAACACTCAGGATCTCACTCCTGAAAAGCCACCCAAGCCGCCCGAGACTCCGCCTGAGACTCCACCTCAGGAAATGGACAATGTGAATCCGGATGCTCCGACGATCAGTGTTGCCCCCCCGACGGTGGCCGCTGACACCAATATTGGTGGCCCCGGAGGCATGAACATAGCGGAAGGCGATTACCTGCCGATCGTACGCGTGGCGCCGGTTTACCCGGCTCGTGCGTTGTCGCGCGGCCTGGAGGGCTTTGTTGATATGCAGTTCACGGTAACCACAGCGGGCACTGTCAAGGATCCCATCGTCCTGCAATCGACGAGCAGCCTGTTCGAACGTGCAGCGATGCGTGCCGTACTGAAGTTCAAGTACAAACCCAGGGTTGTCGACGGAATTCCGGTTGAAGTGCCGGGCGTGAAAACGCGTATTTCGTTCCAGCTGGAAGACTGATCAGAGGGCAGGCGGGAATAATCCACGAGGATTTCTTTTGACATGAAAATGAAACGCGGAACAACTTTGAAACTGTGCCTCGGCGTTATCGTTGGCGTCCTGGCATTAGGCAACGCGTCGGCTCAGGAAAGGGCCACCGAAGAAGACCGCGCCAAGACCAAGACCAAGCAGGCGCAGGCGGTCAGCAAGGAGGTCTACGAGCGCATTCAGAAAGCCCAGGAAATGGTAGACGAGAAAAACTACAAGGGCGCGCTGAAGACACTCAATAACCTCTACAACCCGGACAAGCTGACCGAGTATGAGCAGGCCAATGTGCTGAACTACATCGGTTTCGTCTACTACAACATGGACGACGTGGGCAACGCGATTCGCACCTATGAGCTCATGCTGGCTATTCCGACGCTCGAAGTGCAGATGGCCAAGCAGACGACGTTTACGCTGTCTCAGTTGCTGACCATGGAGGAGAACTACTCGAAAGCGCTGAGCACAATCAACAAATGGTTCGCGCTCGAAAGCAATCCTCCCCCTGAGCCCTTCATTTTGAAAGCGCAGATTCTCTATAACCTGAATCGCTATGCGGATATGGTCGCGCCCATCGAGAATGCTATGGAGGTCGCGAGGAAGCGCAACAAGCCGGTCAAGGAAGATTGGTATAACTTGCTGAACTTCGCATATTTCCAGCAGGAGGACTATCGCCAGGTCCGTGACATCCAGAAGACCTTGCTGCAGAACTGGCCGAAAGCTCGCTACTGGAAGTCCCTGGCAGGCGCATTCACCGAGCTGGGCGAGGACGAGAAACTCATCTACGCTTATGATGCAGCACACACCCAGGGAATGCTCGAAAAAGACACCGAGTTCGTGACCATGGCACAGCTCTACCTGCAGGCAGAGGTCCCATACAAAGCGGGCAAGCTGCTCCAGGAGAAGATGGACGCGGGTATCGTTCCGAAAAACGAAAAGAACTACCGTCTGCTCTCTCAGTCGTGGACATTGGCACAGGAGGACGGTAAAGCGATTCCGGCCCTGCAGGAAGCCGCGAGGCTCGCGTCACACGGCGAGTTGGACCAGCGCCTGGCCAATGCCTATCTCAATACGGGCAACTATGCCGAGTGTGTCAAGTCGGCCAACAATGCGGTGCGTAAGGGCGGCCTGAAAAACCCCGACAACATGCAGATTTCGCTCGGAATGTGTCTCTACAACCTGAAACGTTACGGAGATGCGAAAACGGCATTTCGTAATGCGGCCAAGACATCGCGTTCACGTCGTATATCTAACCAGTGGGTCAAGGTCATAGACGCTGACCTGGAGCGCAATCGGCAGATTCGCCTGGCTGAGGAAGCGGCCCGAAAGAAACGTGAGGAACTGGCGGCCAAGCGCGCGGCCGCGGCACGCGCCTGATTTCAGGGCCAGAGCAGAAGAATAAAGGGGCGTTGACCGGAGACGGTCAACGCCCCTAAAATTGCGCGCCTCTGAATTTCCGGAAACCAGCAATGCCAAAGGTCACTTACATCACGAGCGATGGAATACCCCACGAAGCCGACATCGAGAACGGTTACTCGGTTATGGAAGGCGCGATCAACAACAACATTGACGGAATCGTGGCCGAGTGTGGCGGCGCCTGCGCCTGCGCGACATGCCACAGCTACATCGACGATGCATGGCTGGATAAGTTGCCCGCAATGGACGATATGGAAGACAGCATGCTGGATGCAGCCTTCGAGCGGAAGCCAAACAGCCGCCTTACCTGCCAGATAGAAGTTTCAGACGAACTCGATGGACTCGTCGTCCACGTCGCCGAGAACGACTACTGATCCTGCTTTAGCTCGCGCCGATTTCCCTTACCGCAGCCCGGTTTCGGTTCGACCGATGACCATTCGCTGGATCTCGCTCGTGCCCTCGTAAATTTCGGTTATCTTGGCGTCGCGGAAATAGCGTTCCAGCGGCAGTTCCTTGCTGTAGCCCATGCCGCCGTGGATTTGTAGCGCCTGGTGAGTCACGAACATCGCGGTCTCCGAGGCATACAGCTTGGCGATGCTCGAGTTGAGCGTGTTCCTGGCCCCTGACGATTTCGCCGCCTGCTTCGCCCACGCTGCCTGCAATGTCAGCAAGCGCGCCGCATCAATGCGCATTTTCATGTCGGCTATCTTGCCCTGGATCGCCTGGAAGCTGCCGATCGCGGATCCGAACGCCTTGCGTTCGCGCGAATACTCGACCGCAGCATCGTACGCGGCCTGAGCGATGCCGACGGATTGAGCCGCGACGCCGACACGACCGGCATCGAGCACCGTCAGCGCGATCTTGAATCCCTGTCCTTCGTCGCCAATGCGATTGTCAGCAGGGCAGATGAAGTCCTCGAGTTCGATTTCGCAAGTTGCCGACGCTCGTATGCCGAGCTTCGGTTCTGTCTTGCCCTGGACGAATCCTGGCTCCTCGGTGTCAATGACGAATGCGCTGATGCCCAGTTCATTGCCGTCATTGTCCGCCGTCTGGGTAAACACGACCATGTAGCGAGCGACGGGCCCGGACGTGATCCAGGCTTTCTTGCCATTCAGTGTATACGTGGAGCCGTCTGCCGAGCGCACCGCACGCGCGCGCATCGTGGCCGCATCGGAACCGGATTGCGGCTCAGTCAGCGCATAGGCGCCGTTGACTTGTCCCGAGGCGACGGGTCGCAGGAATTTCTGCTTTTGCTCCTCGGTGCCGAACTCTAGCAGGGGCACACCGAACAGGGAGTTGTTCACCGACACGATCGTGCCATGGGCCGCGTCGGCCGCTGAAATCTCCATCATCAGGAGGACATAGCAGATCGAGTCGAGCCCTGAACCGCCGTATTCCTCGGGAATCTCGATACCCATAAAACCGAGCTCACCCGCCTGGCTAATGGTTTCGGCGGGAAATTCTCCGCTCAGGTCAAACTCGGCCGCGATCGGTGCGATCTCGTTCTGCGCAAATTCTCGCGCGGCGTCCTGGATCATTTGCTGTTCTTCGGTGAGTGCGAAGTCCATCGTCATTCTCTTCCTGATAGAATCATTCCGGGCGCAAGATCATTGCGAATTGACCCCCTGATCTCAATACCAAAACAGGAGTAATTATCGATGTCGATATCTGCAGGAGAGAGAATGCCGGATGGTGCTTTTGGCGTAATGACCGATGCCGGACCGGGTGCCATATCCAGCAATGACCTGTTCGCGGGAAAAAAAGTGGTGCTCGTGTCGGTGCCGGGCGCATTTACTCCTACTTGCTCGATGAATCACCTGCCGGGCTATGTCGACCATGCGGCGGATCTCAAGGGCAAGGGCGTCGATACCATTGCCTGTATGGCCGTCAACGATGTCTTCGTCATGGACGCCTGGGGCAAGGATCGCGGCGTCGGCGACGACGTGATGATGCTTGCCGACGGCAATGGCGACTATGCGCGGGCGCTTGGGCTGGAGATGGACGGTACGGGCTTCGGCATGGGCATGCGCGGACAGCGTTTTGCGATCATCGTCGACGACGGCGTCGCAACGCACGTGGCTGTAGAGGAACCCGGCCAGTTCGAGGTCAGCAAGGTCGAGTCAATTCTCTCAGCGCTCTAGTTGCCCGAAACTGCAGGAGCGTAGAACGCTCCTGCAGTGGCAGGATTGCTAGCCGAGGGCCTCGGTCAATTCGGGGACGATGGCGAACAAGTCGCCCACGAGCCCTAAGTCGGCGATTTCGAAAATAGGCGCTTCCTCATCCTTGTTGATTGCAACGATCGTGCCCGCGTCCTTGATCCCGGTAACGTGTTGTATGGCGCCTGAAATACCGATGGCGATATAGAGATCCGGGGCAATAATTTGCCCGGTCTGACCAACCTGCGTCTCAGGTGGAACGTAACCGGCATCGACCGCAGCCCGCGATGAACCGACGCCGGCACCGATCGTATCTGCCAGTTTGTAGATCAGCTCAAAATTGTCCTTGCTCGCCAGCGCGCGTCCGCCCGATACCACCCTGGCAGCGGTTTGCAGGTCCGGCCTGTCCGATGCCCCCGTCTGCAGCTCCACGAAACGCGTATGCGATGGCAGGTCGGCATCGACGCTGATGCTTTCGACAGGAGCTGAATTGCCTATGTCCACAGCCTGGTAGGACGCCGTTCGGACCGTCGCAACAACGGGGTGATCGGTCGGTGCATTGACCGTAACCACGGCATTTCCGGCATAAATTGGCCGCTTGAACCTGTGGCTTCCCTCGACGGACATGACGTCACTGATTTGATTGACGCCCATCAGGGCCGCAACACGCGGCATCAGGTCTTTACCGAAAGCGGTTGACGGGCCGAACACATGGCTATAGCCATCGACCATGGCGACAATCTGCGGCGCCAGGACGGCCGCAAGGGCAGGGTCGCTACGTTCGTTGTCAACTGTCACGACTCTGGCGACTGACTTGAGTTCGGCAGCCTGTGAGGCCACCGTACCGGTGTCCGAGCCGAGAACGACTACGTCGATTTCCGCGGCTTCGACCTGTGCTGCGCAGGCCACGCACTTGGCAGTACTGGGATTGAGCGTTTTGCCGTCGTGTTCTGCTATTACGAGTATCTTTGCCATTACACCAACCCCTTGTCCCTGATCGCGGCCACGAGACTGGCCACATCGTCAACCATGATGCCTTTCTGGCGATCGGCCGGTGGCTCAAATGCGGTTTCTTCGAGCCTGGGGCCTGGATCGATACCCAGGTCTCCTATTGCCACCGTCTCCAGCGGTTTCTTCTTGGCTTTCATAATGTCGGGGAGCTTCACGTAACGCGGTTCATTGAGCCTCAGATCGACTGTGATCACGGCAGGAAGTTCGATTTCGAGGATCTCGAGGCCACTATCGACCTCGCGCGTGACTGTCGCCTTGTCGCCGTCGAGGACGACTTCGGATGCGAAGGTCGCTTGCGGTCGTTCCCAGATGGCGGCGAGCATCTGCCCGGTCTGGCTATTGTCGTCATCGATTGCCTGTTTACCCAGTATGACGAGATCTGCGGTCTCCCGATCGACAAGTTCCTTGAACACCCGGGCGATACTCAAGGTATCCGGAACCTCATCCGCCTGCACGAGGATTGCCCGATCCGCGCCCATGGCAAGGCCCGTTCGCAACTGCTGCTGTGCATCGGAAGGGCCTATCGAAACGACGATGACTTCGCTGGCCTCGCCGCGCTCCCTGATTTGCAGCGCTTCCTCGAGGGCAATCTCGTCGAACGGGTTGATGCTCATCTTGACGCCGTTGGTTTCGACGCCACTGCCGTCGCTTTTGACCTGTACTCGTACGTTGTAGTCAACCGCACGCTTGAGGCCAACCAGTATCTTGTCCACTTATTTGACTCCGCTTTGGTCTGGGTGATTGCGCGCCCCGGAGGACGCGGCAAGCTATTGTCTACGAGCAGTCTCGCGTGTACAAGGTCCCAACAGGTAATTCAAAGGGCCTTTGCGAATGACACAACGCAACAACCTGGTCGGCACCGGCGAACTCAATGAGCGACTTGAGGATCCCGAACTGCGCATCATGGACTGTCGATTCGATCTTGCGGATCCCGATGCTGGTCGGCGCCACTACGTCGCCGACCACATTCCGGGCGCTGTTTTCGCGGATATCGATCGCGACCTGGCTGCGCCGGTCGGCCGGCAGACGGGAAGGCACCCGCTCCCGAGTGTGGCTGACTTCGAGAATTTCCTGGGACGGGCGGGTATCGACAACGCCATGCAGGTCGTCGTGTACGACGATGCAAACGGTGCCCTGGCATCGCGCGCCTGGTGGATGTTGCGCTGGATGGGTCACGAGGGGGTGCGCTTGCTGGATGGCGGAATCTCGGCGTGGATGCGCGATGGGCTTGCGACACGTTCCGGTTGCGAAACGTCACCGCAAACATCGTTTCGGGCACGCCCTCGCGATGAGATGATTCTGCGCACCGAGGAACTGGTCGAAAGCAGCGAGAGCATCACCAAGATTTGCCTCGTGGATGCGCGCGACTCGCAGAGGTTTCGCGGTGAAATCGAACCGATCGATCCTGTAGCAGGACATATTCCCGGCGCGATTAATTTGCCGCTGACTCGCAGCATCAACGAAGACGGCACATGGAAACCGCGAGAGCAGCTTGAGGCACTTTGGCCAACCGTGCTGGGAGGAGACAAGTCGAAGCACTGGGCGGTCATGTGTGGGTCCGGTGTCACAGCGTGTCATCTCGCATTGTCGGGCATGGAGGCCGGGTACAGGGAACCCCGCCTGTACGTCGGCTCATGGAGCGAATGGATTCGCGATTCGAGTCGCCCGGTTGCGATCGGGCCGGGCTGAACAGGGCCTGATTCGGGTGCGGAACTGCGGGAAACTAACTGGCTGGAGCCAGTCTAAATAAGCCGGTGCATCTGATTTGGCGTAGCAACAGCGAAATCGCCAAGTGGGTGGGAAGATTTTGAGCATGGCCAATTAAAACAGAGAGTTAATCGTTTTGCTTAATGTGTTTTATGATGAATAGTCGAGTGTTAAACCGTTATTTCCAACCTCGAATTCGCAGATCCAGATTGCATCTCGAGGCCAAGTATCCGACGATATAGCCTGCTCGACGAGGCAACCCGTTTCGATCGAAAATGTTGCAAATCGAACTCGCCGCGGCTCCAGAAACCGGTGCCATGGCAACAGAGCTGGACCCGGACACCATAGACCCTGCGTCAGGTGATCGAGTCACGCAATCCGCAATCTCCGTGCGGACCCGCCCGGCCAACCGAGAGGTTGGCCGGGTTTTTTAAAGTAACTTCTTAAAAAGGGTGCTTCGGCAATCCATGGCAACGCCACTCGCCAATATTCGCGTGCTGGATTTAAGTCGGATTCTCGCGGGACCATGGGCTGGCCAGTTGCTTGGCGATTACGGGGCCGATGTCGTCAAGGTCGAGCGGCCCGGCGCGGGTGACGACACACGCCACTGGGGGCCTCCCTGGCTTGAGGGCGACGAATCCCAGGAAGCAGCCTATTTTCTTGCGGCCAATCGTAATAAGCGCTCGATAACAATCGACCTGGCGGACGAGCGCGGGCAACAAGTTATCCGCGAACTGGTCGTCAAGGCTGACGTCCTCCTTGAGAACTTTCGTACGGGCACGATGCGGCGATTCGGACTGGGTTCGGATGCGCTTTTGGCCATCAATCCACGGCTCGTGTATTGCTCGATTTCTGCATTCGGTCAAAGCGGCCCTCGCGCGGCCGAGCCAGGATATGACGCAATGATTCAGGCGTCTGCCGGTCTGATGAGCATTACAGGGCCAGCGAGTGGTGGCGCAGCTGGCCCGCAAAAAGTCGGTGTTGCCGTCGCGGATATCATGGCGGGCATGTACGCAAGCACCGCTGTCCTGGCGGCACTGAATGCGCGCGAGCAGACCGGACTGGGGCAGGCTATCGACATACCGCTTTACGACAGCCAGGTAGCGTGGCTCGCCAACCAGGCCATGAACTACCTGGTCAGCGGCAAAGTACCTGGCCGCCTCGGTACGGCGCATCCCAATCTCGTGCCGTACCAGGCGTTTTCCACGGCGGACGGCAACCTGATGCTGGCTGTCGGCAACGACCGCCAGTTTGCCGACTGTGTCGCGTGCCTTGGACTTCCGGAACTCGCGCGTGAGCCTCGATTTGCGCGAAACAGCGACCGTGTCGAGCATCGCGAGGACCTGATTGAACGTATGCAGGGCACGCTACTCAGGCAGGGCACAGCCGAGTGGCTGCGTGCCTTCAAGGCGAAAGGCATTCCAGCCGGGCCAATTAACGATATTGGTGAGGTTCTTGGCAACGCGCATGCGAGAGAGCGCGAGCTGGTGCGTACGATAGACAACTCGAATGACGAGCCAGTGCCTACAGTGGCTAACCCCGTGGACTTCTCGGCTACGCCTGTTCGTTACGAGAGGGCGCCTCCTTTGCTGGGCGAACATACCGATGAGGTATTGCGGGAATGGTTGAGTTACCCTGACGAACTGATCGCCGAGCTGCGTGGCAGCGAGGCAATCTAGCGCCCCGGAAGCAAGGTCATGGAACAGATTATTAACACCAGCAAGGCATTGCGGGACGTTCGCTACGAGATTCGCGGACAGTTGGCCAATCACGCGCTGGAACTTGAGAAACGTGGCTACGAGATCATTTCCCTGAACATTGGCAACCCGGGCCTGTTCGGATTTCGCACGCCCGAGACCATGCGGCTTGCCATGATCGAGAATCTCGGGCAGGCCGAACCGTATTGTCACCAGAAGGGCATATTTCCTGCCCGCGAGGCTGTTGTCATGCAACAGCAGAACCGGGGCATCATGGGTGTAAGTGCCGATGAGGTATTTATCGGCAACGGGGTCAGCGAGCTTATCGACCTCTCCTTGCGCGCATTGTTGAATCCCGGCGACGAAGTTCTCGTACCCAGTCCCGATTACCCGCTTTGGAGTGCGGCAGTGACACTCAATGGTGGCCGGGTGCGGCACTATACCTGCGATGCCGAAAACCGTTTTCTACCCGATATTGGTGATATCGAAAGGCTGGTTGGCGACCGTACTCGGGCTATCGTCGTGATCAATCCGAATAACCCGAGTGGCGCCGTATACGATCGAACCACGCTCGAGGCGATTGCCGCCGTGGCTCAGCGACACAACCTCGTGGTGCTGGCCGACGAAATCTATGACCAGATGGTCTATGACGACGCCGAGTTCATCCCGATGGCGACCCTTGTCAACGACGCCGTCTGCCTGACCTACTCAGGTCTTTCCAAGATCTACCGTGCATGCGGCTACCGGGTCGGTTGGTGTGTTTTTTCGGGCGACCTCGAACGTGCGACCGACTATATTCATGGGATGGAGTTGCTGTCGGCGCTGCGCCTCTGCAGCAATGTACCTGGCCAATGGGCTGTGCAGACGGCATTGGGCGGATTCCAGAGTATCCAGGATCTCGTCAAGCCCGGCGGGCGCCTTTATCAGTCAAGGCAGGCCGTAGTCGAGCGTGTTGGCCAGAGTAACTACCTGAGCGCAGAATCGCCGATGGGTGCGATGTATGCGTTTATTCGCCTCGATCCTCGTTTCGAAGGGCGATTAGACGACCAGGCTTTCGCTCTCGAACTGCTCGAGAATCATCATGTCCTGGTAGCGCCCGGTAGCAGTTTCAATACACCGTATACCGACCATTTCCGCATCACCACGCTGCCCGATCCCGAGACCGTCAACCTCGTGTTCGATCGCATCGAGAGCTGCCTCGAGCAACATGCCTGAGTGATGTACGACTGGCTCAGCGACGCGCTGGTAGATCCTGCAACTGTTGTAACAGCGAACCGGCGACTGGCACGCCTGCTGCATCGAGAGTTCGCCGAGCAGAAGTTGAGAAGCGGTCACACGGCCTGGCCCAGCCCGACGATTTTCGCCTGGCCTGATTGGCTTAGCCACTTGCTGCAAAATGCGTCGGACCAGGCGTCATTGCCGACGCGGCTCAATCATCATCAGAGCCGTGTGTTGTGGGAAAGCTGTTTTCGCCACGAATTCAAGGACGACGCGACCTCAGTCGCCAACCTGGTCCGACTCGCGAGCGATGCATGGCAGCGACTCGCAGACTGGGAGGTCTCTATCGGCGACCTGGCCCGGTCGGTGCAGAACGAGGACCAGCGCCTGTTTTCGCGTGTCGCAGGGCGCTACCTGGGTATTCTGGAGCGCGAGCGCTGGGTCGATGGGGCCGGGCTTGGGGCTCTCGCACGCGACCTGGTCGCCGATGGCAGAGTTCCCGTCACGGGTCAGTTTACTTTCGCAGGGTTTGACCGCCTTCGTCCCGTACAGGCCAGCCTGAGAGCAGCGCTGCAGGAGCAGCACTGTTCTGTACAGGATGCTCCGCAGCGCGACGGAAACAGTCAGGCCTACCTCGCCAGTTTTGAGAGCCGTGACACGGAGTTCCGTGCCGCTGGTGCCTGGGCGCTCGAACGCCTGTCACGCGACCCTGATTGCAGGGTCGCCATCATTGCCGAGAACCTAGACCAACAGGCCGAACAGGCGGCAAGACTGGTTCGGGAAGGCGTTGTTCCGGGCTGGCAATATGCCGACGCGTCCGTCGCGCAGGCAGTCAACGTCTCGTACGGGCGCGCTCTCGTCGACTATCCGGCAATCTCGATCGCCTTATTGTTGCTGCGGTGGCTGGCGCAAGATCTTCGTGCGATTGACGTTGGTCGCCTGTTGCGCTCGCCACTAATCGGCCAGGGTGAGAGCGGCGGTCGATCACGACTCGAGCTTCGGTTGCGGCAACTGCCTGACCGGAAGTGGTCACCGTCAATGATCTCGGCGACCTTACACTCGGATCGAGAGGATACGGAAGTGTGGCGCAGCGTTGTTGCGGGCCTTAGCAAACGCCGGCGGGAAATTCCCAGGAGTGCATCGCCTGCGCACTGGGCGCTGTTTGCAGACGAGGTGCTCAAGTCATGCCATTGGCCGAGCGACGGGGCATTGTCGAGTTTTGATTTTCAGCTCATCAACCGCTGGCGTGACCTGCTCAATGAACTCGCACGCCTCGACCTCGTCAATCGCTCCATGAGCCTCGGCATCGCGTTGCGACGGCTCGAGCAGATGGCGGCCGATACGGTGTTTCAACCTGAGTCCGAGGGTGTCGCGGTGCAATTACTCGGTCCGCTGGAAGCGTCAGGTGCCGAATTCGACGCACTATGGATTACGGGCATGACGACGTCTCACTGGCCACCCCAGGGTCATCCTTCACCGCTCATATCCAGGCGGCTGCAACGTCGTCTGGGGATGCCCGATGCCGAACCCTCCGATACGCTTGAATATGCGGCAACATTGATTCACAAGCTCACTGCCAGCGCGCCCGAGGTGTTTTGCAGCTATGCACTCAATGACGACGATGCGGAACAGATGCCCAGCAGCTTGCTTCAGGGTATCGAACTCGAGCCTAGCGACGATCACGGCGACCCTGGGTGGCATGCCGTCGGCCTGGCGCAGGGTGTGCACACAGTTGCAGTGCCGGACGAGGTACCTGCTATTGAGCCGAATGAGCGTATCGGTGGTGGTGCAGCAACGATTCAGCGTCAACTGTACGACCCGATTTCGGCCTTCGTTACGGGTCGGCTTGGCGTCAGGAGCTTGCAATCCCAGGCCATGGGCGTGCCTCCCTCACTGCGTGGAAATATCATTCACGACGCGCTCTACAGGCTCTACAACGACAATCCCCGACGCTCGGACCTGGAGGACTGGGGCGAGCACGAGATCGAACAGAGGCTGACGGTCGCGATGGATTTTGCGTTGGCGCGGCACCAGCGTCACTGCGATGATGTTCTGTTCGAGCTCCTGGAACTGGAACGCGAGCGCATCAAGCGCTTGTTGAGGAATTTTGTTAGCGCGGACGCCGCACGTGATTATTTCGAGATTGCGAGCGTTGAACAGCAAGTGGATTTTGCGGCGGCTGCCA
>Ga0265309_10000486_pt1 | contig 16083 bp, 19 predicted proteins | sample Helome_FD_192492 | JGI IMG/M metagenome (GOLD analysis project Ga0265309, IMG submission 192492) | Marine sediment microbial communities from subtidal zone of North Sea - Hel_20160524 (Illumina Assembly) | ecosystem: Environmental > Aquatic > Marine > Subtidal zone > Sediment ...
ACTCGAAGTGGCCTACCGCGATCTGCAAACCAGGCTCGGTGACCGCGTCCTGGTCATGCCCATGATGGCGGCTGGTGTCGAGGTATCCATCGGTATGAAAAACGATCCGCAGTATGGCCCGATGGTTATTGTCGCCTGTGGTGGGGTATTGATCGAGCTAATCGCCGAGCGTGCATTCAAGCTTGCCCCGGTAAATAGCGAACAGGGCAACGCAATGATCGACCAGACCAGGCTTAAAAAACTGCTGTCCGGAGTACGCGGTCAGGGGTCGGTCGACCGTGTGGCACTGGTTGACCTGGTGGTAAGGTTTTCGGAGCTGGCGTTTGTCCTGGGTGGGGAAATCGCCGAGATCGATTTGAACCCGGTGATTGTCAATCAGTCGGGTTGTACCATCGTCGACGCACTGGTGGTGCCAAAGTAGCGCTCTTTTCCATGATCCCTAGTACCAGGCGTCTTCCAAGGATGCTTTTTTACGGGCGATAAACTCCAGCAGTGCTTCGTCGATCGCGGGATCAAATGGCGGGACTTCATATTCCGCTAACATCCGGTTCCAGCGGTCGTAAGCGCGTTGCTGCATGTCTTTACTGCCGGCTTCACTCCATTGCTCGAACGGAGTAGCGTCTGCCAGTTCGGCACGAAAGTTAGCGCTCTTGTAGTGTCGCATGGTGTGAGCGACGCCGAGAAAGTTGGTGCCGACTCCCGCTTCCCTGTAGGCATCTGCGGCAAGCTGTTCGTCATCGATCTCAAGTCCCGCGACAACCCGTGCCAGGGCGCCGCATTGTTCGGCGTCCATAACAAATTTTTCGTAACCGATGGTAAGGCCGCTCTCGAGCCAGCCCGCGGCCTGGAAGATGAAGTTCGCTCCGGCCATGATCGCCGGGTTCATCGCGTTGGTGGATTCCTGCATCGCCTGGGCGTCGGCGATCTTGGATGCGGTCAAATGACCGCCGCAGCGAAACGGCAGTCCCATACGACGACTGAGTTGAGATATCGCGAGTGTCGCCAGTGTGGATTCGGGGGTGCCGAATGTCGGCGCACCGGTTTTCAAATCAATTGTGGTCAGGAAGCTGCCGTAGACAACCGGTGCGCCCGGTTTTACCAGTTGGGTCAGCGCGATACCGACCATCACCTCGGCATGCGCCTGCGCGATGATCGCCGGCTGGGTTACCGGGCTCATCGCGCCACCCATAATAAAGGGGGAAATGACGTTGCCCTGGTTCGCCGCCGCGTAAGTTCGCAGCGCTGCGGTCATGGTGTTGTCATAGACCAGTGGCGAGTTCACGTTGATATTGCCCTGGATGACGAGGTTCTCCTGCATGAACGACTCGCCAAATACGATTTGTGCCATCGCCAGTGAGTCTTCGGCGCGCTCGGGCGCGGTCACCGAGCCCATGAAGGGTTTATCGGAGTAACGCAGGTGCGCATAAATCATGTCGAGGTGACGCTTGTTGACCGCAATATCGACTGGTTCGCAGATGGTTCCACTTTGATGGTGCAGCCACGGGGACAGGTAGGTCAGCTTGATAAAATTTTGAAAATCATCGAGCGTGGCGTATCGCCGTCCGTCCTTGATATCGCTCACGAAAGGCGAGCCGTAAGCGGATCCAAAGATCAGGTTATTACCGCCAAACTCGATATTACGCGCTGGATTACGCGCATGCATGGTGTAGGTTCTAGGGGCAGTTTGACAGAGTGCTCGCACATGGCCAGGGTCGAAGCGCAGCAATTCACCATCGATGGTCGCGCCGGCTTGCCTGAATAATTCCAATGCTTCGGGATCGTCCCGAATCTCGATGCCAATTTCCGAGAGCAACCATTCCGCGTGATCCTCAAGCCGGACCAGCGCCTCCTCGTCGAGCAGTTCGTAAGCGGGGATCTTACGAGTCAAATAAGCGGGCGCACTGGCTAAACCTGTTGCGGCACTGTTGCGGTCGAGAGAGCGCCGACGGGCTGAGGCTCGCGACATTTTAATTTTTACTCAGCTGTGCGTACGGGACTTGGCCGGGTCGAAGAAAGGAATCGACTCAACCGTGGCATTGCCGGAAAAATCATCACTGACGACGTCAAGCCGTGTTCCGGGTTGCGCCGCGTCAGGACGCAGGTGCACCAGCGCCAGCGACTTGTTGAGACGGTGCGAATAGCAGGGGCTGTTGATTACGCCAACTTGCTCCCCGTTGAAATTTAATATTTCCCCACCGACTAGCGCATCGTCATGATCGATAGAAATTCCGGCCGCAACAAAGCGTTCCTGCCCTTCGGAGGCCAGTGCTGCCTGCTTGCCACGAAAGTCACCCTTGTTTCGATTCACGCTAAATCCGAGGCCCACTTCCCACGGTGTGTGGTCTGCCGTCATGTCATAGCCAAAGAACAACAATGCGGCCTCGATTCGAACCTTGTCGAGCGAGGCAAAAGAGCAGGGCATGATGCCCAGTTCCGCCCCGTGCCCAAGAATCTGGTCCCAGATATCGCCGACTACCGCGGCGCTGGCAAAAATTTCATAGCCGCGCTCACCCGAGTAACCGGTACGTGAAATACGACAGGGATGGCCAAACAATTGCGTTGGCTGGTGATGAAAATACTGCATTTCAGCCAGGTCGATCGGGGTGTGTGCATCAAGCAGTTGCAGTGACTTTGGGCCCTGCAGTGAAATGTTGTGCAGGTCGTCGTCCAGTTCGATGTCGACATTGAGTTCAGCGGCGGACTCCTGCAAGCGTTGCATGCTTTCACCCGACCCGTGGCAGTGCATCCATTCATCATCGCCGTTATTAGCGATAATGGCATCGTCACATACTGTGCCCTGGTCGGTCAGAATTGCACCATAAGCAGATTTCCCGGGGTAGATTGTCGTCATATCGCGCGTGACGACATGATTGACAACCCTGGCCGCATCGGGGCCACGAACGAACACCTTTTTCAGTGGCGACATGTCGAACATACCGGCGGCTTCGCGAATCGCATCATGCTCGTCATTGGGATCGCTGTTATAGCTCCAGGCCGTTCCCATACCGTTCCAGTCTTCCAGTCCCGATCCCAGTTCGGTATGTCGTGAGGCAAGTGCCGAGGTGCGTGAAAGTTCACTCATAAGTTTTCCTCGATTAGATTTTCAAAACTATTCGTACAATTAATTTGGTCGAACAGACTAGTGCTTGACGATGAATTTTATTTGTTATTAAAATCGCTTTCCAATCAAAATAATTGACCTGACTGTCAAAATAATTTAAACAGTACTAATGCGATTCCGTAATTTTGACAATTTGCGTAGCTTTATCGTCGTGGCCAGCCATTTGAGCATGAGGGCGGCAGCCGAGGAGCTGAACCTGACCAAAGGTGCCATTAGCTATCAAATTCAGCAGCTCGAGGCCGGGCTGGGATTCGATGTCTTCTCCCGATCAAAACGTAAGCTCAGTTTAACCGACAAGGGTTCAGACCTACTCCAGGTATCGAGGGCATTATTTGACAATGTTGAGCGCGAAATTGTCGCTCTCAGGCAACAAAACAGCGATCGTATCACGATCGGTATGGCGACTTATTTCGCCTCCCGTTGGTTATCTCCGCGATTGATGCATTTCATCACCGAACATCCCGAGATCGGTCTGCGCATCCAGCCGCTGGTTGACCTGATGGATTTGCGCGCCAACGATCTCGATCTTGCTGTACGTTGGGGCAAGGGTGATTGGGACGATGAAACACTCGAAATAGAATTGATTTTTCCCTGCCCTGCGTTGCTGACGGCGAGTCGTGAAATCGGTGATCAGATAAAATCTCAGGGCCTGGCTAAGGTGGTCAATCGGCAAACCCTGTTGCACGACCGGGACGGCAGCGAGGCCTGGATGGACTGGTTTGCAGCGGCGGGGCTCGAGTGGGCGCCAGGGTCGAATGATCTGGTGATTCCCGATCCTAATGTACGAGTGCAGGCAGTTATCGATGGCCAGGGTATCGCACTTTATGATTTTCTCGTCGACGACGAAGTGAAGTCCGGTCGCTTATTCCAGTACCAACCCGTCGAGCTAGGCGCATACGGGTACTACCTGGTGTATCCGAGAGGCGCAGATTCCGGTTCTGCCATCAATATTTTCCGCGACTGGATTATGCAGGAGGCCGATCCCGGATAGAGCCCACGGCTGCCAATGAAACCGAACGGGATTAAATTAACTGTATGGACCTGGTGGAAGTTGCACCTGATTACAATCATAGCGAGATCACCTCGTTAATCGCGGCCAGGCTGGTGCTCGAGTATATGTGTCTGCAGGCTGCTGCTGTCTTGCGGCAATAGCCTACTGTTTTGGCCCGGTAGTAGAAGCTAACCTTCCATATCGAGGCGTCGTTGCAGTGCGCGCAGACGACTAAAAAACTCGTCACGGTCCACGTGGCACTGCCTGATGTGCCGATTCCCATTAAACGCAGCGCGTGCGTGTAACACGCGATGATTATCCATCACCGCGGCCTGCCCGGCCTCCAGCCGATAGGTCACGCAGGCCTCGCGCGCATAGACCAGTGCCAGTAATTGTTTCAGCGCCTGGTAAACAGGTTCGACCAAAAGCTCGTCCGTATCCAGGGGCGCCATGGTGCGTTCATTGATGTGTACCGCCGCGATATCACCGTAGCGGTCCAACTCGATACTGCGCCAGTTTGCCGACAGGGCCACGTCATCCACATCGTCGACCAGGAACCTGCGGTGAGGGATCGGAACCCGGCACAGCAAATCAAACATTTCCCTGTGCTCCGATCGCAATCGTTCCGCGGCACTGAAACCGTCGACCAGGATCGATGCGCCACCACCGCACTCGCTGGCGCGCAGGCAATGCATCATAAACAGGCCCGGTATCGGGTCACGGAACAATTCATCATTGTGGGGTCTTATGGCATGTGCCGTTTGCGCCAGAATCCGTTGTTGTGGTGTTGATATCAGGTCGAATATGCGTCCGTAATGGGTTTCTCGAATGAATCCGAATATTGATGCCAGGCTTTCAATCTGATCCTCCAGTGTGGGTACGGCGTTTATAATCGCAAAGCCATAGTCGTTTATGCGTTGAAACATCTGCAGACGCATCGACTCCTCGCTGAGGATCAGGTCGTAATCCCATTCAGGTATTTTGCCGTTGAGAGTCGAATTCCAGGGCACTGGTTGCTGCCGACGTTTGGCGATCGCGTCGCTTGAATAGCTATGCTCGTGTAGCCAGGCTGACGTGTAACTGCTGAGATGGCCGTCTCCCTGCCACCGGATCTGCAACGATCCCGCGGAATCAATAGATAGCTCGTCAGGCGCAATGTCTGGATCAATGCTACCCAGTTCCAGGTATCTATGCCCACCGCTACGGTCACCGCATTGGGGACAGGTACAATTGTCGCGCAGCCAGATATGGTGGAAGAGGCTGCGATGTTCGTCTTTCCAGAGGATGGCTATGTTACGTTTTTGCCTCTCGATGCTCTCGATTGAGGGCCTCTTTTTGCTCGATGTTTCGATTGGGACCGGGCTATTCAACTTGAAATTAGCGGGTTGGATAAGGATTCCTAAAATTGTATCCGAAAAGTTAATGGTTGTGCGATATTGTGACAGTTCGAACGTATTCAAAAGCTGATAGCTTGATATGAATCATCCCGCGAGGCAACGGCAGGGGATATCTTTTGATTAAAGTGGACTATATTGTATAAATGTGATGATTTGGTCGAAATGCGTTTGCTTCAATCTTGTTATCATCGCAGTGTAGGTACATTGAATGTAAATCAACATAGGAGAGAACTTTCATGAGACTTCTCAACCGGACAATACTGATACTTACTATCTCGCTTTTGGTACCGCTGAGTGCCCATGCGGATTCATGGAGCTGCCGCTATGGAAATGACGTACGTGAAGTGCATATGGAGCAGACAACATCGGCTCCTTTGCCGTGCCAGGTCTTGTACAAAAAACTGACCGAGGGAGTTGAAGACGAGGTCCTATGGACTGCGCAGAACGACGCTGCGTATTGCGAATTTAAAGCCAAAGGTTTTGTTGAAAAACTGGAGTCCTTTGGATGGACCTGTGTAGAAACAATCCGTGACGAGACTACTGCACAGTAATACTGGCGATTAACAATAGTTGATTAACGACTTACGAGCGTCTGTTTGCGCAATAGCAGACGCCCAAATTCTCAACTCCAGAGGCCGAAAACGGCCGCTTTCCGTCATTCCGGCGAAAGCCGGAATCCATTGCCAAATTATCACAATCGCGTCCGGGCGAAGCCCGAATTACCTACTGAGGAACCGATGAAATGGATGCCGGCTCGTCGGCCGGCATGACGGATTCAGTTGTCTCAGTTGGGTCGATAGTCGACGCCCAAATTTATTTTTCCAATGTCCGCTTTCCGGGTAACTAGTGATACTGATCAGGCGACTTTATTGCCAGAGGTTGGCTCTGTTGAATTGATCGAGACTCGGTTTATTGGTCGATATCGGTATCGTCTCAAGGTTTTGAAAACTGTCTTATTGCCAACTAAATTGGACGCTCGAATGAGGTGCTATATCGAGGGTAAAACCGATCACTCAAAATCCTGAGGACGGGACGCGTTGCTGATTTATCCTGCTATAATCAGCTGGCATTCGACCAATAAAATCAAGGATTTACCCATGAGCGATATTTACGCTACCCCGGAATCCGACCTTGCGTATCACAGTCCTTCCGAACGCAGTGGCGGTAATATTGAAGACGCGATTGCAGGTAATATTGAAGTCAACATGCTCGAGACCCTCGGTGAAGCATGGCGAGGCCTCAAGGGTTTCAAGCTCAAATGCCATATTGCAACCGTAATCTGGTTAATCGTTTATGTGATTGCCGCACTAATTAGCGTGCCGATTGTGCTTGGACTGGTAGCCGTTGGTGCGGATGAGACGACCGCGTCGATCATTGCGTCGTTGGTGCAAATCGTTGCTATTGCCGCAACCATGCCAGTCGTTGCCGGCATCACCATCATGGGCATTCGCCACGCACGGAATAAATCGGTTTCACCCGGCTCCGTATTCAATTATTTCCACCGCATTCCGGGTGCAATACTCTGGTATATCCTGATGTCCCTGATGATAATGCTCGGCTATATCCTGTTAATTATTCCGGGCATTTATCTTTCATTTGCCTACATGTTTTCGCTACCTTTGATGGTCGAGAAAAACATGACTGCGTGGCAGGCACTCGAGGCATCACGCAAGGCCGTTACCCGGATCTGGTTTCGTGCCACGGGATTTCTGCTACTGGTCATGCTGCTGGTAACACTTGGCATAATTCCGTTGACTATTCCATTGATCTGGATAGTGCCCTGGATTTCACTGGCCTATGCGATGATTTATTTCAAACTGTTTGGTGCCGAGGCCCAGACCCTCGCGGATTAAGGAAAGTTATTGCTTGATACACGCTATCGGGTCGAGATTCCTGGGGGTATCAACCTTGAGGCCCAGGTAGTAGGACCTATTCCGCGATTCTTTGCTTTTGCGATTGACCTTTGCATTCGTGGCATCATCATTTTCGCTTTATCGATCCTGTCAATCCCGTTGGGCAGTGGTGGTATGGGTGGCGGTTTTTTCCTTATTTTCCTGTTCGTTATCGAATGGCTTTATCCGGTGCTATTCGAGGTATTTTCACGTGGGCAAACCCCGGGTAAGAAATTGCTCAAGATTTCTGTCATCAAAGACGATCTAAGCCCGGTGACGCTGGGTGCGTCAATGGTGCGTAACCTGTTACGCACGGTTGATTTTCTGCCGTTGTTTTACCTCGTCGGGTTGGTCACGATGTTGTCCAATCAACGTTTTCAACGTCTGGGCGACCTCGCTGCCGGAACCCTGGTGATTAGTGTGCCCGAGTCGGCAAAACCAGCAGCGATGCAAGAAATCATGCCGCTTGCGCCTTCAACCTCGTTACTGCGCCCCGAACAGACATCAATTATCGAGTTTCTGCAGCGCAGTAACCAACTCTCCGAGCCCAGGCAGCAGGAACTGGCGAGCATTCTCGAGGGTATTACCCATGAAAAGGGAGATAACGGGGTAGAACAGTTGCGGCGTATCGGAGCCTGGTTCCTGGGGGTTCGATGAAACAGCAACTTTTCGAAAACCAGCACCAGGCCGTCTGGCAGCAAATCGAGGAATCACTGGAAAAGCCGAGGCAGGGCGATAACAGCAAGGTGCTGGCAGAAAATTACCTGCTCTTGTGCCAGCACCTGTCGATTGCCAAGGAGCGCCTTTACGACGCTGCGCTGGTAGAGCGCTTGAACAACCTGGTGCTCGATCTGTATCGCGAGCTATATCGGTACCGCTCAGAAACCCGGCTCAATATTTATGCTTTTTTCAAACGCGATTTTCCGCTCGCGATTTACCGCCATCGCTATTTCATCCTGGTGGCATTCCTGGTGATGGTTTTGCCTGGCCTGGTCGCCGGCCTCTGGACTTACCTTGATGAAGACGCGGTCTATAGCGTCCTCGATGGGCCCGAAGTGCGCCAGATTGAACGCATGTACGATCCCGAGGCGCGTAAAATCGGTCGCGAACGCGAGGCCGAGACTGACGTATTCATGTTTGGCTTTTACATCAAGAACAATATCAGTGTCGCGTTCCGATGCTTTGCCGGCGGTATGGTTATAGGGATCGGGACCCTGTTGGTATTGTTTTTCAACGGCATGTTCATGGGCAGTATCGCGGGACATTTAACCCGACTGGACTATGTCGATACTTTTTACCCGTTTGTGGTCGGTCACGGCTCGTTCGAGCTTACCGCGATCGTGTTCAGTGGCGCGGCGGGCTTAAGGCTTGGCTACGCGATCCTCAATCCAGGACACTCATCTCGACTCGATTCTCTGCGCAAGGCGGGAGCTGACGTGGTGCCCATGCTGTACGGCATTGTCCTGATGCTGATCATTGCCGCTTTCCTGGAGGCTTTCTGGTCTTCGAGCACCAGCCTGTCGATCGAAGTCAAGTATGGCGTGGGCGCAATTTTGTGGGCATTGGTGTTGCTCTATTCATTTTCGGGACGCCGTCATGAATCTGGATAAGCTGCAGGTCAATGCCTGTCTGCGTTCAGGCTGGCAGGCGGTCGATCTTGGTTTCCTGATGGCGCGTGCCTGGTGGCGACAAATTTACATTGCCAGCCTGCTGCCGCTGCTACCGCTGTCTATCGTGCTATTGCTTGTATTTTCACAAAGCCCTTTATGGTCCCTGCTATTTATCTGGTGGCTCAAACCATTCTGGGAACGTTTACCGCTCTATATCGCCAGTCGTATGTTGTTCGATGAAGAACCGGGTACCTGGTCGAATATGAAATCGCTGCCCTTGAAGGACATTCTGCCATGGTTATTATGGCGGCGTTTTTCGGTGCAGCGTGCCTTTGATAATCCGGTCACTGTACTCGAAGAGTTGAAGGGCTCTGCGCGTCGCGAGCGTTTGCGCATACTGCACGGCAAGTATACAGATGTCGCCCTGGGTAATCAGCTGGTCTGCTTTTGTTTCGAATTACTGGTCGCATTCGGCCTGGTAGTACTGTTTGATTTCTTCACCCCGGACACGCTTGGAATCAGTTACTACGACAATTTCAATGATCTGACCCTTGCCGGTGAGTGGATTTATACCCTGGCTGGTATCGCCGCGATAACCCTGGTTATGCCGTTCCACACCATGGCCGGTTTTGCTCTCTACTTAAACCGCAGAATCGAACTCGAAGCCTGGGATATTGAAATCAGCTTTCGCAACCTGGCCAATCGCAAGCAGCGGGCCACTTCGCAGAGGGCTGGATTGGTCTCGGCAATAGTCCTCGCCGGGCTGATGACATTAACGATGCCGGCCGCGGTTGACGCGGCGATCGAGCATGATCATGAATCGGCCCGGCAACTGATCGAGTCGGTGTTGCAGGGCCAGGATTTTGGAGTCGATAGAACAGTACGTAAATGGCGTTTCGAGGGCTGGAGCGAAGCGGACGAAGAGGCGATTCCAGAATGGATGATTGATTTCCTCGAATGGCTGGAGCTATTCAAAGATTGGTCGGAGGTACTCAGCAACATCGCGGCCTGGGTCAAGGTATTACTGGTGCTGGCATTTGCCGGGTTGATGTTTTACCTGTTTAGGCGCTATCGGGGCCCGTTGTCCCGGCTGGGCAGACGACAGCCGGAGAAAACCGCTCCGGAAGTATTATTTGGTCTTGATGTAACGCCTGAGAGTCTGCCGTCCGATGTGCCGGTGGAGGTAATGGCATTGTGGGCAGAGGGTGCTTACCGGGAAGCCCTGAGCCTGCTGTATCGGGCCTCCTTATCGCGCCTGATCGCTAAATATGAACTCGCCTTTCGCGCCAGTCACACCGAGGCCGAGTGTGCCGCGCTGGTCAGGGCCCACGGAATTGACTCACTTAGCGAATATTTCTGGCAACTCACCAATGCCTGGCGCCGGCTCGCCTACGGGCACCAGTTGCCAGAAAGCGAAACCATCAAGGGCCTGTGTGATGGATGGGCTACGGAGCTATCCGATGAACCGCGGTAGTGCTTATGTCAAGCCCGTGCTGGGACTAGTGCTGCTTGGCCTGGTCGGTTGGGGGTTGTATGCGAGCATCGAGTTTTACGAGGAATCCGAAGAGTCGGGCTGGAGTCTCGACGCGTTACGCAATCCCTACCTGGCGGCACAGAAGTTCATGACCGAAAGCGGTATCGAGGTAACCGATGTCGATAGCCTCGCCAGGCTCGATGAGCTCTCCAACCTGGGCACGCTCTTTTTCACCGATGCCAACCAGGTGCAAACCCCGCGTCAGCTTGAGCAGGTAATGAACTGGCTTGATGTGGGTGGCAATGTTATCTACACCGCCGATGCGGTTTCCCATGACGATGACCTGCTGTTGCGAGAATTTTCGGTCGAGGTCGACTGGCGGGAATTTGAAATCGAAGAAGAGACCGAGGAAAAAACGCTGAGCGAAACCTTGCGCGAATACAATCGCCAGCTCGAATCGGGAAAATCGAGGGAAGAGATTGCAAGCTCTTTAGAGGAAGAAGAGGACTCTATCACCCTGGTGCAGTTTGCCGATGATATCGGGGACGTCGAAGTCGCCTTCAACGATTCGAAAATTCTGTCGCATCCTCATATTTTAGATTCCGAGAGTGATAGCAGGCATAAGCCCTTTAGCTGGCCCTACTCGGAACACGGGATTCACATGTTACAGTTCGAAGTCGGTAGCGGACTGCTGACGATCATTTCCGATCCGGGCATCTGGACTTCGTATCACATCGATCAGTACGATCATGCCTACCTGTTATGGTTACTCAGTTCGGGCGAGGGTAATTTCGCAATTCTGCGTTCGGTATTGCGCGATTCGATCTGGGTGTTGATGGGGCGCAATGCGACCGAACTCCTGATCGCAGCGGGGTTATTGATATTAATCTGGATCTGGCGCGCGGGTTATCGCTTTGGCCGAATGGTGCCGAATGACCTCTCGCAGTCGCGGGCCCTGGGAGAATATTTCTCATCGATTTCCCATTATCTGTGGCATCGTCGACAGGGAGTGCACCTGGTGGAGCCTTTACGGGCACGCGTAATGCGGCGCGCCAGCCTGACGCTGGGCGAGTTTTCCCGCGTTGACCAGGCACGGCAATTCGAATTGATAGCACAGCGCTGCGATCTCAATCCGGAGGCAATCGCACGCGCCTTCGGCAGCGCCGATTTTAACGAAGCATCTTTTGTACAAACGGTAAGACTTTTAAAACGTATCGAGCAATCACTATGAATGATTCAACCAGCACAACACCTGCGGCTCTTAACGCGTTGCGGGAACATATCAATAGCCGACTGATAGGTCAGTCACAAGTCGTCGACCAGGTTTTGATCGCCATGCTTGCGGGTGGCCATGTCTTGATCGAAGGAGTACCGGGGCTCGGCAAAACCCTGTTGGTACAGGTGCTAGCGGCCGGAATAGGGGGCAAGTTCAAGCGCATCCAGTTCACGCCCGACCTGATGCCTGGAGATGTCACCGGGCATGTCATGTTCGATATGTCGCAGAGCAAGTTTGTACTTAAACAGGGCCCGGTATTCACCAACTTGCTGCTCGCTGATGAAATCAATCGTGCCCCGGCAAAAACCCAGGCCGCGCTGCTTGAAGTCATGCAGGAATACCAGGTCACGCTGGATGGCAAGTCGCTGCAAGTCAGCAGACCGTTCATGGTGTTGGCAACACAGAATCCGATCGAACAGGAAGGCACCTATGCATTACCAGAGGCAGAGCTGGATCGATTTATAATCAAGATAAACATCGACTACCCGCAGGCTGACGATGAATTGCTGATTGCGACCCGTTACGCCCTGGAATCTTTTGGCGGTGATCAAAGCGATACACAACAATTGCTTGACGTCGAGAGCGTGCAGCAACAGTGCGCCGCTATCGAGGTAGACGAAAAGGTAGCTGAATATGCAGTTCAACTGGTGCGCTCGACGCGCGGCACCACGTTGTTGCGACACGGTGCCGGCCCGCGCGCCAGCATTGCGTTATTGCGTTGTGCCAGGGCGCTGGCTTTAATCAATGGCGTTAGTTTTGTCACTCCAGATGACGTGAAGTCGATGGTACTACCGGTATTACGACACCGGGTTATTCTGGCGCCGGAGGTGGAGATCGATGGTCTTGGTGTCGATGAAGTGCTCGGTAACCTGTTAGAGAAGGTCGACGCCCCACGCTCATGAAACCTTCCCGGTTATTAATTCAGCTGCTGCTGGTCTGGCTTTTGCTGGGCCTGCTTGCAGCGCTCGCCACGATCCTGGAGTGGCCACGATCATTCGAGATCAAGCTCGTTTTCTGGTGCTGGTTTGGCCTGGTCGCGTTATTGGCATTACTGGATGGGTTCGCGCTGCGTAAACCACGACTCGAAGCGACGCGGTCGCTGGAACAGCACCTTGCTCTCGGTATCCGCCAACGAGTCGGAATCCGGGTCAGCAACCAGGACCAACGCCGCCAGGAATTCTGGTTGACCGATTTCCCGCCATCGAAGCTGCATCTCGAAGGATTACCGGTCAGGCTCGCACTTGAGCCCGGAGAGCATGTGGATTTGCGTTATTCGATTACGCCTTTACAGCGCGGCCTGGCCGAATTTGGACAGCCGTGTTGCCGGGTACTATCGGACTGGAGACTGTGGGAAAAGAATTTTTACTATGGTGAGGCCCAGTCTTCAAAAATATACCCGAACTATAAACCCCTTTTTCGTTCTTCGTTTATTGGTAGCGATCAACTCTACCTCGATCTCGGTTTACAGTTGCGCCAGCGTCGTGGGGAGGGGACCGATTTTCATCAATTGCGCGATTTTCGAGTAGGCGATTCCCTGCGCCAGGTCGATTGGCGGGCGACGGCTCGCTTCCAGAAACCGATTTCACGTGAATACCAGGAGGAACGCGATCAGCAGGTTGTTTTCCTGCTCGATTGTGGCAGGCGCATGCGCGCCAAGGATGGTGAAATCAGTCATTTCGACCATGCGCTCAACGCGCTGCTAATTTCTGCCTTTGTCGCCTTGCGCCAGGGGGATAGCGTGGGGCTGCTCAGTTTTGCCGGTCAGTCGCGCTGGGTTGCTCCGATCAAGGGGCGTTTTCAGGTTAGTCGACTGCTGGATCAGATTTACGATCTTGACAGCTCTCCAGCCGCCAGCGATTACCTCGATGTCGCACAGCAATTGATAACGCACCAGCCGCGCCGTTCGCTGATTATCCTGATTTCATCGCTGGAACCGCAGGACCGGGATGACTTGACCCAGGCCGCGAGGCTTTTGTCGCAACATCACCTGGTCATGGTGGCTTCGATGCGACAGCAGGTACTAAGCGATACGCTGGCAACCGAGATCGTGTCGATTGACGATGCATTAAGTTATTGCGGTGTTGCCAATCACCTGCAGGAGCAATCGGCCATGTATGCGCAACTGCGCAGTGATAACATCATCGTCGCTGATACACCCCCGGCCTACATGCACTCAACCCTGATCAACGAATACATGGCCTTGAAACGGAGTGGAATTTTTTAGCTCGGTTGATACAAATCAATGGAGAAATCCAAAATTCGTCTTATTGTATAAGTATAAATGCGCACGAAATCATGCGTTTTGGAAACCTGAAAAATAGGATCTTGTTATGTTTGAATCGCTCACCCACTGGTTTGATAGCCTCAAGAATGAAAGTAAGCTTTTCGATCACCCTGATGACGAAATATTGCACAGCGCCCTGGCGTCGGTGCTGTACCACATAATCAATGCAGATCAGCATGTCGATGCGAAGGAGAAGCATGAATTCGATCGAATATTAAAACAGGAATTCGATCTAAATGACGAGCAGGCGGATCATCTCTATCGCGCCGCCAAGGGGTCGACGGCCGATGTACATGGTGATTTGCACACCCTAAATTTTTACCTGAAGCACAATCCGTCGGTACGCCTGACTTTCATGCGTAAATTGTTGCAATTAATCGACGTTCATGGCGCGCACCGGGAAGAACTGGATTTATTCTACGAAACCCTGCACGAAGTGTTCCCCGAAGTCAGGGAAATCGGTAACGAGGATGAGCTTTAAGGTTAGAGAAACGTTATCGAGCTGCGTCGGGCTCACCGGGTCGTTCGGCAAAGTGCAGTAATACGCCGGCCGGGTCCCAGACATGGGTTATCAGTAATCCCCATGGCATCAGTTCGGGTGGAGCGACTTTGGTACCTTCGAATTTCTGCATCAACCCCACATCTTCGAAATGGTCATACCATTCCTGTGCCGAATTAACCAGGAAGTGAAGCATCAGGCTATGCGCGTAGTTGTTGTGGTTCCTGGGTAGCAGCAGAAATCGATAACCAAAGTTGGTATCGATTTCGCAAACTTCTTCGCTATCCCAGTTTATGGTGAAACCCATGCACTCGTAGAACGCTTTCGAGACTGCGTGATCATTCGATGGGACAAAAGGCTTGAAGTCATTTATCTTGCGCATAATAGAATATTGTCTGTGCAGTTCAGGTGGCCAAATCGTTTTTCAGGTAACGTATTATATCAATCGATTCGTACATCCATCGAACCTTACCGTCGGCACTTTCTATGCGTAAACAGGGTACCTGGAACTTGCCACCACCTGCCGTCAATTCATCGGCATTGCCTGCATCGAACATGACTTCTTTAAGCGATATTCTAAGACCCAGCCACCAAAGCGCGAGACGCACAATAATGCAGAAAGGACAGGTACTGAAATAATACAACTGGTGTCCTGCAATTGGCTTACGGGACACTTTTACAACCTGTTTTTTTTAACTTGTCTGCATTGTGAATAGTACCGCTAGGCAAGCTGCACCTGGATGCGAAAGAACTAAAGGGTGATGACCTGGTCCGGCATGTTACCGGCAAGTCCTTCGTACAGGTTAGGGAAGCAACCGATGGTGGCACCGTCCACAAGCTTGTCGTGAATTTCGCGCTCCCAGCAACACTGATCGCAACCCATCAGCATGATGTTTTGCTCTTTGGCCACCTTTGCCAGGCGTTCTCCGAGGGGATCGCCCTTTACCAGCACGTAATTGTTGTCCTCGAAAAAAAACATGCCCACCACTTCCGGCCCATGGGCCTGCTCTTCAAGCTGTGGCAGGATCATTTTCCCGAGCTTGTATGAAACAGTGTGCCCCTGGCTGGAGAAAATATATGCGACTTTCATTGGATATTTTTACCTTGATGTTTGATTATTCGACATCAAATAATGCCCGCCCTCGCGGCCCTGCATTAAGCTGGGGCCGTCCCTCAGTGTACTTTTGTGTATTGTTTACTTAAACAGGAACAACGTTATTTGCACAGGGTCCTTTCTGGCCCTGGCCTACCTCGAATTCAACCGACTGGCCGTCATTCAACGTTGCGTAGTCATCGCCACTTTTGATTTCAGAATGATGTACAAAAAGATCTTTGCCGCCGTCTTCCGGCGTAATGAAGCCATAACCTTTTGTAGCATTGAACCACTTTACTGTACCTTTACTCATGTTAATACTCTCGTTAATAATGGTGAATCATTTAGATAAGTCCCTATTCGAATTCACCGTTTCGAAACAGGATTGTTACTTCTCGACCTGGACGCAAAGCGATCCACCTTGTAACTGTTCAGTTTGAGCTGGG
>Ga0265309_10000487_pt1 | contig 16074 bp, 18 predicted proteins | sample Helome_FD_192492 | JGI IMG/M metagenome (GOLD analysis project Ga0265309, IMG submission 192492) | Marine sediment microbial communities from subtidal zone of North Sea - Hel_20160524 (Illumina Assembly) | ecosystem: Environmental > Aquatic > Marine > Subtidal zone > Sediment ...
AATTTCACCACGTGGGCTTTGCTAAAATTGCGGTGCAAATATAACGAAGTATTTCTATTTAGAAGATTAATTGTTGTTTCATAGTACATCAAAAATCAACTATCCAAATAATTGATTTATGAGGATTTGTTCGATGGATTAGGATTTAAGAATATTAGGTAACTCTTCGCTGTCTATTATGTATTCTGTTATGTTAAATACTTCTTTTCTATTGGACCTGAACAGTTTGACGAAGTCTGAAATTTTATCTTCCAGGACTTCATGATCTGTTAAAAATTGAGGGTTTGAACTCTCAACCGGATTTTCTACCATTAATCCCAAATTCCTCTGGTGTGTAATTACTTCTTTCATTAGGTCCGTACTTGTGCTTCTAATCTCAAATAGATTTTTCTTTATTTCCTGCACCATGTTCAGGTTTTCGTCTTTTGTAATCCAAATAATATATTTATCTATCAAATGATGTAAAAACCTAAGGTCATCTTTATAGAATTCCAAATCTGACTTCCAATGTTCGGTAAGGATATAAAGTTCCTGCCATCTGACCTCTCCGATGTTATTTTGCTGAGTTGATTTAGTACCGTTATCCATGATTAAATTATCTTTTTGTTCTTAACTTAAAAGTAGTTCAGCTAAAGACTAATTTTTATGATATAAGTCATGTTGATCTTTTGTGACCAATATCATATTATTCAGATCTAAAATGCGTTAAATTCACTTGATCTTTAAATGATTTTTATGGACACTATACTCTACGCTACGGATTGTACCAGGAATTCGATTTCAACACTGAATTATGCAAGAAATCTTTGTGAAACTTTAAAAGCCAAACTGATTGTATTTCACATATATGATATTCCTCCTGTAAGAACATCCAATATTAGGTCTTCTGTGCAATTAGATAAATTGGCAATGAATGAACATAAAGAATTACTCGACGATTATTGCCGTAAAAATCTAAATCAAAAATTAAGTAAAAATCAACTAATATGTGAGGTTACTGAAAATACATCAATAAGCAAAGGAATTGTTGAAAGAATAAGAAAATCTGCTATCGATTTGCTAATCATTGGGATGAAAGATGAACATTCTGCCCGAGGTCTCTTTAGCGGGAATATTGCGAATAAATTAATAGACAAAAACCTGTGCCCAATACTAATTATTCCTCCTCAATACAATTATAAAAGTATAGATAAGATTACTTATGCCAGTGATTTTGAATCTTCTGATATCATTGCCATAGAAAAATTATCCGAAATAGCCGAACATTACAATGCTGAAATAGAAGTTGTGCATATCCCTACTTTAGAGGAATATGCTGCTATGCAACAGATGGAATGGTTTAAGGAATTATTGGAAGTCCAGGTACCGTACAAAAAAATAAGTTTTCATATGGTACTGGCCAATAGTATAGAACAGGGTTTAAGGATACATATAAGGGATGAGAATGCAGATATGTTGGGTATGCTGGAAAGGGAAAATAAAGGCCTCTTTGCTTCTATTTTTAATAAAGATATTATCAAAAAAATGGAGAGCCTGGTCACTATTCCAATACTTTGCTTTAATTCTTGAATTTAACAACTAGCAATTAAAATTCAGGTAATTATAGTGCCATCTTCCATTACTATTATCCGATCTGTACGTTTTGCAAAATCTAAATCATGTGTAACAACCAATAAAGAAAGACCTTCCTCTTCTTTTAACCTCTTAAATATTTGAAAAACATTTTCGGCATTATAACTATCAAGGTTCCCGGTAGGCTCATCTCCCATTAAGATATCGGGATTATTGATTAATGCTCTGGCAATGGCCACACGTTGTTTTTCTCCACCTGAAATCCGAAAAGCTCTTTTTTTTGCCAAATGTCCAATGTTCAGCATATTTAATTTCTCCATCGCATCATGTTCAATTTCTTGATAGGATTTAGAGGCCAATTTTTTTGCGGGAAGCATCACGTTCTCCAGGACAGAGAATTCTGATAATAAATAATGAAATTGAAATACAAAACCAATATGCCCGTTCCTAATTTGTGACAGTTCCTTATGCGGTTTCCCGGTTACGAGTTCTTCATTTAGATATAGCTCACCTTCATAGGCTGTATCCATTGTAGAAAGGATATAAAGCAATGTTGATTTTCCGGAACCCGATTTGCCCATGATAGAGGCAAACTCTCCTTCTTTAACACTAAAGCTGATATCTTTTAATACATGAAAATCTACAGGTTTTCTAAAATGCTTATTAATAGTTTTGGTTTCCAATACCGTTCCCATAATTGTGAATTAGGTTCCGCGAATAATTCGCACAGGATCTATTTTTTTAGCTTTATTAGAGGGTAAATAACCGGCAATAAATGTGGAAATTAGTGCAAAGGTAATTCCAATAAGATAATAGCCTGGATTGTAATTAACAGGAAATGTACTTATAGTAGGTAAGGCTTCCGTTTCGAATGGGATATTATCAATAACTCTTGATAAAAAAAATCCAATTATTAAACCAATAAATCCGCCTGCAACACCAATTATCATAGCCTGACTCATAAATATAAGTTGTACATCCATTCCCGAAAATCCTGTTGCCTTAAGTATGGCTATGTCTTTCATTTTTTCATAAATAAGCATATTCAGAATATTGTAGATTCCGAAGCCGGCTACAATGAGTAGGGTAATTGAAACCGCATAAGTTATGATATTTCGAATATTGCTTCCTGTTTCGAACTGGGCATTGGCTTCATTAATATCCGTGGCTTTAATTTTGAACTGCTTTTCTAATTGTCTGGCCATGGTTTCGGCTTCTGAGATATCGTAGAGTTTTATATTAATATCTGTAATGTAATTTTCGGCCTCTCCAAGTATTCTCTGCACTGTTTTGAGATTTGCAAAACTTTGAACATTGTCAATTTCGGCAATCCCACTCTGGTAGATCCCAACTATCTTTAATGGAAAAACAGTGCCCTTAACAGTGCTTATCTGGATGCGGTTCCCAATACTTAATGACATTTTTTTGGCCAGGCCTGAACCTAGTAAAATTCCATTGTCCGTATTTCTAAGCGCTTCCGGACTTCCTTCTACAATATTATCCTGAATATTTGATAAGCGCACTTCCTCCATAATATCTACACCTACAAGGTTACCGCCAAGTTCTATGGAGCCCGACAAATAAAATATCTGTGAACGGAGTTGAGGTGTTGCACCTTTCACATTTTCCTGATCTTTTAAATAATGCAATATTGGTAGTGCATTATGTATTTTGAGTTGGCTTTGTTTAGGCTTAATTGAATGCACCACGTTGAAGCCTTCGTCAAATTTTTCGTACATAGAAATTGGTTGTTCTGCTGAAGGTTCAATTTCATTAAACATATGTATATGAGGAGTCTGATTGAGAATGAGGTCATCTAGCATTCCATTCAGACCAGTCATAAAACTCACCAATGTAATATAGGCTCCAATACCAAATGTAACACCGAGAGAGGCCGTTACCGTAGACTTCATCTTGGTTAGCAGATGTGTTTTGGCGATACTAATTATTAACCTCCAATTCGTCATTCTTCCGGCTTTAATATGTAAGTATTCGCTTCCAAACCAGATCGAACTTCAACGCTTTCCATGTCCTGTATCCCCGTTACAATTTCTAAAATACCCTCTTCCGTTTTCACTTTGTTTTCACCAATAAGGTATTCCTTGGGAATGGTCAGGGCATTTTCTTTTTGAGAAACAATAATATTGCCTTCTCCTGCCAATCCGGGATAGAGTATTTCAGGTGGATTTTTAAATATTGCTTCGATTTTGAAAGTCTGGGACCGCTCATCTTTTCTTGGATAAATTTTGCTAACAACTGCAGTGTATACTTTTGTCCCATAAGCATCAAGAGTAATAAGTGCTGTTTGACCAATTTTCAACTTAACAATATCAACCTCGTCGACTAACATTTCAATTACAAAATCATTTGCACTCCCAATAGCAGCTATTGGCTCTATCGTATTTATTATTTCGCCCTGGTTTTTGTAAAGCGCGTATAGTTTACCATTAATTTTACTTTTTACTGTAAAATCTTTGGTTGCAATTAAGGAGGTTTGATAATTGTTTTCTGCCTGCTTTAATTTTGTTTTTAATTCTGACTTTGTTCGTTCGAAATTACCTTTCAGTAAAGCCAGATTATTTCTTGATAATTCATAAGCCAATTTTCGATTTTCATATTCTATTTCTGATCCTATATTTTGTTCCCAGAGATTTTTTTGTCTTGAAAAATTTACAGAATCATTTTTGAATCTCAGTTCGGCTGCTTTTATTTCATCAATTAACGCCCTAATTATGGCATTGCTACCACTGTAATTCTCTCTTGCCAATTCCAGGTTCAGTTTCGCATTTTCAGTGTTAAGCTTTGGGGTGTTGTTAATTATTTGAGCTATTGGAGTGCCTTTGGCTAAAGTATCACCTTCATCAACAAAATTTTTGTCCAGAATACCTCCAACAGCGGCGTATACCTGGTAAAGGCTATCTGGTTGAATGGTTACTGATGAATATACAGATTCTGTAATGGTCACTTTTGAAGGTAATATCTTTTCCTGACTTTCATTACAACCTAAAAATACAGTAATTAATAGTAAGCTAAAAAGTAATCTATACGAAAAAGGAATGCATCTCATCAAGTTTATTTTGAGTTATCCGGTATAATTTAACTTACTAACCATCCACCTTTTCCAAAAGCAATTCAAGTTTTGGTTTTTGCTTTCTGCTCATAGGCAGTTGATGCTGATCTACTTCCACACTTGTACAACTGAATTTTTCTACCTTGTTTAAATTTACAATATATGATCTATGAATCCTAAGAAATCTATCATTGGGTAGTTTAACGGAAATTGATTTCATTGAACTTAATACTATCAGGTTTTCATTATCGGTAATAATTTTTATATAATCGCCAAGTGCTTCCACCCATTTAATTTCTTTTATATTGATCTTCCTATTTTTCATGTTGCTCCTCACCATCAAAAATTCCCCTTCTTCTATTGATTCCTTGACATTGTAGTAATTATTATGCACTTTCTTCACGGCCTTGTAAAATCGATCAATTTTTACAGGTTTTAATAAATAATCGGTTACTCCATAATCAAATGCTTTTAAGGCATGATTTGCACTAGCTGTTATAACTATGACCGGAATTTTTTGATCTAAAGACTCAAGAAGATCAAAACCATTTATATGGGGCATTTCAATGTCGAGTAGAATTAAATCAATTTTGTGATTTTTAATAATTCTATTTGCATCTATGGCGTTGTTGCATATGGCCGTCAAATGCAGGTCATCATGATTCTGTACAAGCTGACATATAATAGTCTGTTGAACCTTTGAATTTTCTACAACCAATGTATTTAGGCATTTATTTTTCATACAAAAACAAAACTAGGCGCATTAAGTAAATAAAGAAATGACTTTGATCATTGCCATTTTGGTCATCTGGCACTAATAGCGAATTTTACCGTTGGAGAATTAATTGTAGCCGATTAAGCTTTGCTGCCACTAATTTACATTTTCAGAAACTTTCTGTCTTTATCCAATTAAATCAGCATATTTTCTGGTTAAATGGGCAAAAAGATGACATTTGTCACATTTTAGTTCATTTAGGAACCTTAGTTTAGCCTTTTTTGAAAAAAGATGAAGGAATTAGTAGCACGTATAATACATAGGAAAACAAAAATCAACTTAATTTCGGTGAGTATTGGCATTGTATATCTCTGGTTTGGGATGCTCAAATTCTTTGTAGGGGTAAGTCCTGCTGAAGATCTTGCCAAGGCAACCATTGAGCAATTGACTTTTGGAATTCTTACCCCGGAAATATCAATTATCTTACTTGCAATATGGGAAACCTTGATAGGATTGTTATTAATAGGCCACCTTTTTGTAAAATTTGCCTTAAAGCTGGCTTTGATCCATATTATTCTAACTTTCTTGCCATTTCTTTTTTTTCCAGATCTTGTATTCACACAAGCACCATTCAGTCTTACTCTTTTGGGTCAGTATATCATTAAAAATGTAGTTATACTCGGTGTCCTAATTGTCTTACTAAAAGAAAGCAATCAACTTAGGTCTTAATCTGGTACCTTTTTGTTTTTGGTCAGGTCAATTAGTATCTCTAAATTAGAGGAAAGTACGTTGGCATAATTATGACAAGACACCAATCAACAATGACAAATGTCATAGTTTAACATTATACTCCGTACGACCTTTATTCTAAACTCTAAATATTCAATTATGACAATAAATATTCAATATGTTCAAATGCCAACCAGTGAATCCATGAGTACAATTGTAACTTCTAAACTAGAAAAACTGGCAAATAAATATGATTGGATCATTAAGGCAGATGTCTTTTTTAAATTAGAAAATGACCCATCTGGTTTAGGTAAAATATGTGAAATACAATTGAGTGCACCAGGCCCAAGATTATTTGCGAAATCTAATCAGGATAATTTTGAAAAGGCTGCGGCTGCGACAATAAAGGAATTGGAAAACCAGTTAAGAAGGAGAAAGGAAATCTTTAAGAAGTATTGAGTTAGAGCGTTTAAATAAATCACCATGAAAAAAATATTAGTCCCTGTAGATTTTTCGGAACATGCGGCATATGCACTAGAAGTAGCAGCTAAACTGGCAAAAGAATTTAGTTCAGAAATTCTTGTACTTCATATGATGGGTCTGTCTGAAGCTTACTTAACCAAAAGTGAATCTGAAGAAGCCGCAGAAGCTCACTTTTATATGAAATTAGCCAAAAAACGTTACGAAACTTTTTTAAATAAGCCATTTTTAAAAGGAGTAAAGGTTACCGAAATGGTTCAAAACTACAAGATATTCAGTGAGATTAATCAGTTGGCCAAAGAACAAAATATTGACTTAATAATTATGGGATCACATGGTGCAAGTGGTGTTAGTGAGATATTTGTGGGTTCCAATACGGAAAAAGTGGTGCGTTCTTCAGATATTCCGGTTTTAGTAATTAAAGAACCTACTCCTTTATTCAATCCTAAATTGGTTGTTTTTGCGTGTGATCTGCACGTGGAGAGCATTAAAGCCTATCAAAATGCAAGGGCTCTTTTTGCGAAATGGGACCTTAAGCTTCATCTGGTATATGTAAATTTACCTAATGAAGAATTCATGAGTACCGGGGAGATGAAAAAGAAAGCAGAATTTTTCCTTAAAGTAGCTCATAATGGAGAGGTACCTTCAAATACTGAAATCATATTTGTCTCGGACTACTCAATAGAAGGAGGTATTTTTAATCATGCAAATGAAGTAAATGCCGATTTGATAGCTATTCCTACACATGGAAGAAGCGGAATAGCACATTTTTTCAAGGGAAGCATTGGAGAAGATGTAGTTAATCATGCCAATTTACCTGTAATTACTTTTAGGGTTTAGTTAAGCTTGCATTTTGCTTTCGGTGTATTAATTCCTTATTTAAAAGGATGTATGTTTTTGATAAAAATATTGATATATGCCATTTACTTTCCGAAGCCGTATCGGAGGGGATAATCGTTATAAATAAGGATCAGTTAATTGTCTCTATTAACAAAAAAGCTGCTCGTTTATTTGAATTTACGCACTACGAACTTCTAGGAAAACCACTTTCTGAATTAATCCCTGATAAGTATAAAAATGCCCATAAAGAACATGTTGCTAAATATTACAAGGATGTTAAGAAGGCAAAAATGGCCGGCGGCCGATGCGTACATGGGCAGCGAAAATCCGGCGAGGAATTTCCTGTGAATGTCAGGTTTAATCCTTTTTCTATATACCAGAACACTTATGTCCTGGTATTAGTTAATGATTTATCTGAAAGGGTGCAAATTGAAAAAAACCTGGATATAAAAAGTGAAGCGCTGGAATCAACACAGAATGGTATTGTCATTTCAGATGCATTAAAAGAGGATCGTCCTATTATATATGTGAACAGGGCATTTAGGAAGCTTACCGGGTATTCAGAATCTGAAGTGCTTAATAGAAATTGCCGGTTCCTTCAGAAAGATGATAACGACCAGAGAGGTGTTAAAATAATGCACAATGCAATAAAAGCAGGTAAAAAATGCCAGGTACGGGTGCGGAATTATAAAAAGGACGGCACCTTGTTCTGGAACGAGATATCCATTAACCCAATCCGGAATCATGAGGGGAAAGTCACTCATTTTGTGGGAATACAGAATGATATTACCAAACGAGTAAAAGCAGAGGACGAAATAAGACATTTTTTAAAGATTTTTGATGATTCACTAAATGAAATTTATGTTTTTGATTCAGAAACACTGAGATTTTCTCATGTGAATTATGGGGCTCAGAAAAATACGGGATATAGCTTAAGAGAATTAAAAAAAATAACTATTAAGGACTTAATTACCGGTATTACGGAAGAACGGCTAAGGGAAATTCTGGATCCTTTGAATCTAAATAACCATAAGAAAGTTACTTTCGAAACCCTTTTTAAGCGTAAGGATGGAACCACATACCCCGTTGAAGTTCACTTACAATCTTCCAGCCTTGGCGATAGTGTATTAATAGTAGTTATTGCTCTTGATATCTCCGAAAGAAAAAATTACACTCATAAACTCGAGAAAACCGTTGCACGGAGAACCCAGGAGCTCAATGAGGCTTTACTAAAAGAAAAGGAACTGAATGAGCTCAAAACTAAATTCCTTTCGATGGTTTCTCATGAGTTTAAAACTCCTTTAAGTACTATTCTTACCTCGGCTACGTTGGTAGGAAAATATGGTAATTCTTATCAACAAGGAATAAGAAAGAAACACTTGAAGTCCATAGCCAGCGGGGTGCATTATCTTACGGGCATATTGAATGATTTTTTATCTATTGAACGATTAGAAAAAGGAAAAGAGATTTATAGACTCACTGATTTTTCGCTTAGCAAAGTTGTTAATCAAGTGATTTATAATGCAAATATGTTACTAAAGACCGGCCAAAAAATTAATTATCCAATGAATATAGAGGATGTGACAATACATCAGGACGAGAAGATAATTTCATTGGTACTAACAAATTTATTGCACAACGCCATTAAGTACTCTCCGGAAAAAACTGAAATAGATATACAAATTGATATTGATGAAGATGCTATTCGTCTCAGCGTTTCAGACAGGGGAATTGGTATTCCAAAGAATGATCAAAAACACATATTTAAGCGATATTTCAGGGCGGATAATGTACTTCTGACTCAGGGTACCGGAATAGGCCTTAATATTGTCAAATCTCATGTTGAGAACCTGGGAGGGAATATTTGCTTTAAAAGTGAGGAAAACAAAGGGAGTATATTTACGGTAACACTCCCTATAAATAGTAATGCTGAAGAATACTAGACAATTGGTTTAATACCAAGGGGTTCTTTATAAACCTTAATAGCTGTTATTATGATCAAAAAGATATTATTAATTGAAGATGACACTGCTTTAAGGGAAAGTACAGCTGAATTATTGGATTTAGCAAATTACAAAGTGCTTACCGCTCCAGACGGAGAAAAGGGAGTTTTGGTTGCCAAAGCCAACCACCCGGACGTTGTCATATGCGATATTATGATGCCAAAGTTAGATGGCTACGGTGTTTTAAAGGCTTTGTCCGGTGACAATAAGACCAAGACAATCCCTTTCATATTTCTCTCCGCAAAAACTGAGCATAGAGATGTTAGACTGGGAATGGATATGGGTGCAGATGACTACCTCACTAAACCATTTGAAGAATCAGAACTTATTGGCGCAATTGAAAGCAGGATTGCCAAGGCCAACATACTTAAAGAAACCCTACAAAATGATTTAAGGGATGATTCAGAAAATGAACCACGGGTTCGGAGTATTCATCAGCTGAAGAATTTTATTGATGATACTGGGGAGGAATTCAGGTTTCAATTGGGGGATACAATTTACCGGGAAGGCGACAACTCAAATTTGGTTTATTTGGTGATAAAAGGGAACGCAAAAACCCATAAGTTGGATGAACAGGGGAAGGAGTTAATCACCGGAATTTACAGAGCTGATGATTTTTTTGGTTTTACAAGTTTTACAAAGAATATACCCTACCAGGAATATGCTACTGCTATGGAGGATTCTGTCCTTATTGGCCTTCACAAGGATCAGTTAAAAATGGTTTTAGAGCAAAATAGCGAATTGGTACTAGAATTATTACAGCTTTTATCTGAGGACCTTACACAGATAAAAGATCAGTTGCTACAGATGGCCTACGGTTCTGTGCGCAAAAAAACGGCGTCTACCTTACTAAAATTTGCAGAGAAGTTGCAGGAAGATGAAGCTGGCAATATTCACGTTTTAAGGAGCGATCTTGCAAGTGTTGCCGGAATGGCTACGGAAACCCTGATAAGAACCTTATCTAACTTTAAGAAAGAAGGTATTATTGAGATTAAGGATCGGGATATTAAAATTTTAGATATGGATCGGTTACAAAGGATTCCTTATTAATTTTTGACAATGATAATTTGGGGTACATGATGGTAATCATTTTACGGTTCGTTTTGTGATTGTAATTTTGGTTTTTATCAAATCAGACTAATATGAAACGTATTTTAATCCCGACAGATTTTTCAAAAAATTCACGTAATGCGCTAAATTACGGGCTTGAATTATTTAAAAAAACCAAATGTATTTTTCACATAATTCACATTAACCCAATCCCACCCTATTCGGGCGCTGGAACATCAGTTAAGGGCAGCTCTGTAATGTTAAAGGAATCGGTTTTAACTCAGAGCAAAAAGGACGTAAAAAAGCTTTTAAACCATATTGAAGAGCATCACAAAAATGAATTACATTCATTTGTTCCAATTACAAAGTATGACTTTTTCACAGACGGTATCAAAAGAGAAATAGAAGACAAAAAGATTGATCTTATTATAATGGGTACCAAAGGGGCATCCGGACTAAAAAAAGTAGCGATGGGCAGTAATACTGGTGATGTGATAACTAAGGTAAAATGCCCCTTACTTGCAGTACCTGAGAATTCTAAATACAGAACACCTAAAGAAATAGCCTTCCCAACTGATTTTCATATTCCATATGATGTCAGAGTTCTGGACACTTTAACTGAAATGGCTGCAATGAATGATTCTGTATTAAGAGTAGTTCATATTTCTAAAAAAGGTGAAATTTTGACTGAAGAGCAATTGAGTAACAAGGATTTTTTACATGATTATCTGCGGGGTATTGATCATAGCTTCCACACTTTAACGGGCTCCAAGTTGGAAACTTCTGTTCAGTGTTTTGTCGAAAGCAGAGATATAGATTTGGTGGCCATGGTGGCTAAAAATCTTAACTTTTTTCAACGAATTCTCTTTACGCCAACCGTAGAGGAAATTAGTTACCATACAGATATCCCTTTTTTAGTATTGCATGAATAATAGAAGGCAGAAATTGCCATATCTTCAAGTCCTAGGATTAATTTACGAAAAAACCATAATGGAGGGTAACGTTACAGTCGTAGAATAATTATCTATAGGATTCAACGATTTTAATTATTTCATTTTTTGGCAAAACGCCCGATTGCCGCCATAGTTGCTTATTATCCTTAAATAAAAGCATTGTGGGAACACCCCTTACCTGATATTTGGAGGCAATGGATTGATTTTTATCCACATCTATCTTAACAATTTTAATTGTATCGCCCAATTCTTCTTTGACTTGTTTTAGGATGGGAGCCAGCATTTTACATGGACCACACCAATCTGCATAAAAATCTACAAGGACAGGAATATCACCGGACGTTAATTTTCGAAAATTTTGTTTCATTTTTTTTAATCAGATGTGGCTAAATTAAAAAAATTAAAGAGTTCAGTAACTGATTAATGTCATGGTTTCCTGATTTGCTAAGTGGTAATTTTAGTGTGGTTGATAAGAAGAATTGATTATGAGGAAAGTTGTAGTACCCACAGATTTTTCTAAAAATGCATTCAATGCACTCAAATATGCATGTCAATTATTCAAATATACCAGATGCGACTTTTTTATCTTACATGCTTATGCAGATGAGGTTTATCAACAAGACCGGATTGTTAAGAGAAATTCATTAGATGAGCTAAAGGAGGTAACCTATAAAAATTCTGAAAAAGAACTGGCAGAAATAATCAAAGATATATTTGAATATTCACCCAATCCAAGGCATAAATTCAAATCAATTTCCGCTTTTGGGACACTTACAGACGAGATCAATGATCTTATTAATTTGGAAAACGCGGATATTGTGATAATGGGAACAAGAGGTGATACCAATGACAGAACCATAACTTTTGGAAGCAATACAGTTCAGGTTTTGAAATATGTACAATGTCCTGTTCTTGCCATTCCCGAAAATTACAAATACCATCCACCTAAAGAACTCTTGTTTCCTTCAGATTATATGGTGCCCTATAAAAGGAGAGAATTAAAACTATTGTGTGAATTAACCGGTTCCTTCAGGTCATCCATTCATATGCTTTATATTGATTCTAATAAGAAACTTTCGCTTCGACAGGAAGACAATATGAATTTTTTGAAAGAATGCCTGTACAAAGCCAACTTGTTTTTTGAAAAAACAGAAGGGAAGGACAAAACCATTGCAATCACAAAATATATTGTCCATAAAGAAATAGACCTTCTGATAATGGTTAATTCCAGGCATTCACATTTAGAGCAAATGTTACATCAATCAACTATTGAAAAAATAGGGTTACATATAAAAATACCATTTTTGGTTTTGCAAAATCTGTCTCGTTAATACTAAAAATATGTACTTATGAAAAAAATAATTCTTCCTACCGATTTTTCCTATAACGCATATAATGCTATCTCTTATGCTATGAAGCTCCTAAAGGATGTGGAGGCAACTTTTTATCTTTTGAATACCTATACACCGGCAATTTACCAAACAGAATATTTGCTGCACAGCCCGGGTCAGATTGGTCTTGGAGATATTTATCAATCAGAGTCTTTAGATCATCTTGATAAACTTCAAAAACGACTTCAAAGGGAGTTTAAGAATCCAAAGCATACTATATTGACACATTCTGCTTTCAATATCCTTGTCGATGAGGTATCCTCAATGGTTACAAATGAAGAAGCTGACATGGTAATAATGGGTACTCAGGGAGCAACCGGGGCAAAAGAAATTTTCCTTGGCACGCATACAGTTCACGTCATTAAGAAAGCTGCCTGTCCTGTTATTGCAATTCCTGCAGATTTTGAATATAAAACACTAAAAGAAATACTATTTCCTACCGACTATGAAGTTGAGTACAGTGAAGAACAATTAAGGAATCTTCTTGATTTAGCTGAAATGCACAATTCGAGGCTTCGGGTAATTCATATTTCCAGTGGTTATGACCTTACCGAATATCAATTGCAAAATAAGACCAAACTGGAAAAAATATTAGAAAAAATCCCTCATTTGTTTCATGACCTGCCCAATCAGGAAATCATTACAGGAATTAATAATTTCCAATTAAAAAACAAGATGAACATGTTAGTAATGATCCAGAATAAACACACTTTTTTGGAAAGTCTTTTTATAGAACCTGTTATTAAGAAAATAGGGTTTCATGTTAGCATTCCTTTTATGGTTATTCCGTAATGTAAATCAGAAAATTTAATGAAAAATATTCTTGTCGCTACAGACTTTTCGAATAATGCCTATAATGCACTTTTTTACACAAAGCAATTGTTTCAAAATGACAATTGCTCATTCCATATTCTCAATGCCTATACTGAGCAAACCCCACTTAAAAGTAATTGCCAGGCGGCAGGCCGTAAATTAAGTCTATTGCAACAATTGGGGGAGGAGTCTATGGAGGGATTATATGGATTTTTGCATAGAATAAATCTTGATTCAGGGAATCCCAGGCATCATATTAGTATTCATTCAAAAAATGATAATTTGATTGATGCCTTAAAACAGGGTATTAAGGAAACAAATGCCGATCTTATTGTAATGGGTAATAAAGGGAAGACCGCGGCTAAATCTATATTTCTGGGAAGCAGCGTAATTAAATCTATAAATGCTATTAAGGATTGTCCAATATTAACTATACCGGGTGAAAAAGAGTTTTTGTTACCTGCGGAGATTGCTTTTGCAACAGACTACAAGAAGAACTACAATGCGAAAGTCTTGCAGCCTCTTCAAACATTAGCCTCAAATTGTGGTTCTAGCATTTGTATTGTGCATATAAATGAAGAAGAAAGGCTGAGCCCGGTTCAGAAATCTAATTTATATACACTAAGGGAGTATTTAGGACAAATAAGACATACGATTCATTGGATGCCCGATTTTACGAATAAAACCAAGGCAATTACTGATTTTATTGACGAATTGGGTATTGATATGCTGGCAATGATTCATTACCAACACGGTTTTTTAGAGAAATTGACCCGTGAACCGGTAATAGAAAAGGTTAGTTTTAATATTGATATACCATTTCTTATTCTTCCATATACAGACTGATAACCATCATTTTAAAAATGATGATTTGGATTTTTTTAATATGGTCATTATAATTCTAACATACGAACTCAATACTAATTCACAACAATATAGACATGAAAAAAATTGGAATTTGGTTAGATAAAGAAAAGGCACATCTGGTAACACTAGAAAATGAAGATGTTAGATTCAATACTATTTATTCGGAAATTGATTTCTTTCATCCGAAGGGTGGAGCACGCTCTAAGACAAGATGGGGCCCCCAGGATGTAGTACAGGACAGCAAATATCTGGAAAGAGAGAAACACCAATTGAGACAATACTTTAAGGAATTGGCAAAGACATTGAAAGATGCAGAAGCCATAGCAATCTTTGGTCCTGCAGATACCAATGCCAAATTTTACAAAGAATTAAATGAAAATTATAAAATCCTGGCATTAAAAGTTAAGACTGTGGAGAAGGCAGATAGTATGACTGAAAATCAGGTCAAAGCAATGGTCAGGGAATTTTTTAATAAAAAAAGTAGAGTTTAGGAAATTACAAATTTATTGGGGATCATCTCAACTATAGTACATAATGGCAAATGAAGATTTTTTCATAGTTAAGGCTTCGGGTGACAAAGTACTATTCTCGGAAGAGAAGTTACGCTCTTCTTTAAAACGTAGTGGGGCAGACAGTAAATTGATTTCTCAAATATTGACTCTTGTCAGGGAAGAATTATATGATGGAATCACAACCAAAGAATTATATAATAGGGCCTATAGCTTTTTAAGACGCAAAAAGCCGGTATACGCATCTAAATATAAACTTAAAAAGGCCATATATGAGTTGGGTCCTACAGGTTTTCCATTTGAAAGGTTTTTAGGTTCGGTATTGAAGTATTCGGGATACAAAACTCAGGTTGGCAAGACTGTTACCGGAAAATGCGTGAGCCATGAAATAGATGTGATTGCCGAAAAAAACGGATCTCTTATAATTATTGAATGTAAATTTCACGGAGAACAGGGTCGTAATTGTAATGTTAAGATTCCTTTATACATTCATTCCAGATATCAGGATATAAAAAATACGGAGGATAACGGTATTTCAAATATCAAGGAGCCCGATGAATGCTGGGTAGTTACCAATACGCGTTTTACCAAAGATGCTATAATTTATGGCAATTGTACGGGACTTTATCTTCTGAGTTGGGACTATCCAAAAGGGAATAGTTTAAAAGATCGTATAGACAGACTGGGTCTATATCCCATAACAGTTTCAACACTTTTGACTAAAAGAGAGAAACAATTTTTGTTAAGCCGCGATGTCGTATTGTGTCGTCAATTGTTAAAAGATAGTTTCTACCTGGACCATTTAGGGGTGTCGGATATAAGGAAAACCAAAATTCTCAGCGAAGTAGGGTCGCTTTGTAAGATTTGATACCATTAAATTGAAATAATGGTTAAAGTACATTTTTTAGGGGCATCAGGTACCGTCACCGGATCTAAATTTTATCTCGAAAGTACCGAGAGAAACATTCTCATAGATTGTGGATTGTTTCAGGGGAGGAAAGATCTTAGAATTTCCAATTGGAAACCACTACCCGTTTCAGTTAGTTCAATAGATATTGTTTTATTAACGCATGGTCATCTGG
>Ga0265309_10000488_pt1 | contig 16043 bp, 16 predicted proteins | sample Helome_FD_192492 | JGI IMG/M metagenome (GOLD analysis project Ga0265309, IMG submission 192492) | Marine sediment microbial communities from subtidal zone of North Sea - Hel_20160524 (Illumina Assembly) | ecosystem: Environmental > Aquatic > Marine > Subtidal zone > Sediment ...
TTTCGAAATCCGCGCCGATGGGCACTTTGCGGTAGAAGCAACTACGGTAACCGACGTGGCAGCTTGCGCCGCCCGCCACATCGACGCGCAGCCAGATGCAGTCCTGGTCGTCGTCGACAAGGAGCTCGCGCACGGTCTGAACGAGACCACTGGTAGCGCCCTTGTGCCATAGAACATTGCGGCTGCGGCTGTAGTAGTGGGCCTCACCCGAGCTTATTGTCAGCTGCAGCGCCTCGGCGTTCATATAACCCTGCATCAGCAGTTCGCCAGAGGTGGCGTCGGTCGTGACGACGGTGATAAGGCCGCGGTCGTCGAATTTCGGCGCCAGGTCGTTGCCTTCCTCAACCTGCTCGATCGATTTGCGGGCTTGAAATCTGACGGGCACGACGGACATTGTGAGACCTCGATGAAATTCCTGCGGACGGGAAGAATACCGATCGTAGCGATAGTCAGCAATATTGCTATCATGGCTTTATTCAGGCGACCGAACCGAGACACCATGACCATTCAGCTGTACGACACGCTGCGCGGCGAGAAATTCCCCTTCGAGCCCCAGAAAGAGGGCGAGGTGACGATGTACCTGTGTGGGCCAACCGTCTACAACTATGCACACATAGGCAATGCCCGACCGGCCGTGGTTTTCGACTTGCTCGCGCGTGTTTTGCGCCGCCACTACAAACTGACGTTTGCGCGAAACATCACGGATGTGGACGACAAGATCAATGCAGCGTCGATCGAGACGGGCAAGCCTATCGAAGAAATTACAGCCAGGTACATAAAGGCCTACAACGATGACATGGGTGCGTTGGGCGTGCAGCTCCCGGACGTCGAGCCACGTGCGACGCAGCATATCGACGAAATGATCGACATGATCGAAACGTTGGTCGACAAAGGTTTTGCCTACGTAGCCGATGGGCATGTTCTTTTCGATGTGTCGTCCTACGAGCGTTACGGGGAGCTTTCAAAACGCGATCTGCGAGAAATGATTGCAGGCTCGCGCGTCGAGGTCGCACCGTACAAGCGGGCGGCGCATGATTTTGTGTTGTGGAAGCCCTCGACGCCGGAACTTCCCGGCTGGGATTCGCCGTGGGGAAGGGGGCGCCCCGGATGGCACATCGAATGCTCGGCCATGGCCGCAAAACATCTGGGCGACACGATCGACATTCACGCCGGTGGACAGGATCTCGTGTTTCCACATCATGAAAACGAATGCGCGCAGAGCAGCTGTGCACATGGTGGCGCCCCGTTTGCACGCTATTGGCTGCACAATGGCTTCCTGAGTATCGACAAGACGAAGATGTCGAAGTCGCTGGGGAATGTGTTGCTGGTGCATAACCTGGTCGACACAATTCCTGGCGAGGTCATTCGACTGGCACTGTTGAGCGCGCACTATCGGCAGCCACTGGATTGGTCCGCGGAGACCATCGAATCGGCTCGACGTATGCTCGATCGCCTGTACGGGGCCGTACGAGGAATCGAAGTTTCGGACGACGCGCGTGCGGCCGCTGTCGTTCCGCCGGCGCTAATCGCGGCGCTCGAGGATGACCTGAATACTCCCAAAGCGCTGGCCGAGTTATTTATCCTCGCACGCGCGTTAAACAAGTCCGACGATGCGGATGAGATTCAGGAGTTGGCAGCAGCGCTGCTTGCCTCCGGCGAAATCATGGGTTTGCTCGGCAATGACCCCGAAGAATGGTTTGCGGGACATGTCGAGGGTGAACTACCGGCTGACGAAATTGAGGCGCTGATTGAACGACGTAACGCTGCCAAAGCCAGTCGCGATTTCGAACTTGCCGATTCGATACGGGACAAACTCAAAGAAGCCGGCGTCACCATCCAGGATAGCCGCGAAGGAACGACCTGGCGGCGTGGCGGTTGATACATGACTAACGAAGTACAAATCGCTCAGCAGGAAATTATCGATGAATTCGCCCTGTTCGACGACTGGATGGACCGCTACCAGTACCTGATCGACCTGGGCCGCCGATTGCCCGAGTTTCCGGAAGAGCTTCGCAGCGAGCAAAATCGCATTCGCGGTTGTCAGTCCCAGGTCTGGTTTGTCGCTGACGAAAGAGACGGGCGACTCGAGTTTCGGGCCATCAGTGACGCGGCCATTGTGTCGGGACTGATCGCCCTGCTGTTGCGCCTTTACAGCGGCCGATATCCGCAGGACATCCTCGATACACCGCCAGACTTCGTCACGGCACTGCAGCTCGAGAGCCATTTGAGCCCGACGCGAAGCAACGGCTTGTCGTCGATGCTCAAAGCCATACGCGGATTCGCGACCGAGGCACTACAGGCGGCTTGATGCCAAATGCTCTGAGCCGTCTATTGGCAAAGCCGCTGATCGGACTGGTGCGGCTTTATAGCATTGCCGTTTCGCCATGGCTGGGGGGCAATTGCCGTTTTCAGCCGACCTGTTCCACCTACGCGATCGAAGCCTTGCAAACCCACGGTGTGTTGCGCGGCAGCTGGCTGACGGTGAAACGCATTACTCGCTGTCACCCCTGGGGCGGCTCGGGCTACGATCCGGTCCCTGGTGCCGGGACGGACGATCGTGAAGCCGGCTGAGCTCTTTCGGGCTGTTGCTTACCCGCTAACGGAGTCCAGCGTGCTGATTCCCCTATTAGTATTCTGGTTGTTGGTAAGCATTGCGAGCTGGGGAGGTATTTTCGGGCTGTTCCTGATCTTCCTGGTCATCGTTCCCGCTGTGATTCGTTTCCAGATGATCGTACTGGAGGCTCGAGCACTGGGACGTACACCGGCGACACCCGACGTTGAATTTTTCAACTGGTTCGGCAACGCGTGGACACTGTTCCCCTTCTTCATTGTCGTGCTTATTACAGCCGCGACCATTACCGTCGCGAAAAATTTCGGCACGGCCTGGGCCATAATTCCGGTATTGCTTGCCGCTATAATCTTCCCTGCTTCCGTCGCGGTACTTGCAATAACGCATTCTCCATTGCAAAGCCTGAACCCGACGGCGCTGGGACATCTGTGGAAAAAGTGTGCGGGAACGTTCTGGTTGGCGACGCTATTCCTCGTTCTTGTGTCGTGGCTGGCGGCAGAAGCCGAGAGCCTGCCGCCGATATGGAAAAACCTCGTACAATTGCTGCTGTCGTTCAGTTTCTTCTCACTGGTCGGCAGCCTGATCGAACCGTACGGCCTGATCGAAGATATCGATATCCCGGCGCCAAAGGAAAAAGATGCGAGCGAAGTCGCTGTCGACCTGGAGAAGGCCCGCACGAAAGTACTGAATCACGCCTACGGCTTTATCAGTCGCGATAACCGTGATGGCGGGTTCGATCATATATTCGACTGGATTCGTAACGACCCGGACCCGGTCGGTGCCTGGGCCTGGTTTTTTGAGCGGATGTTGCGTTGGGAGAACAAGGGTCCTGTGCTGCATTTTGCCCGGCGCTACATTCACGATCACCTGCAGCACGATGAGGCGCTGCCGGCGCTCAAATTGATCATGCGGTGTCGCCTGATCGACGATCAGTTCCGGCCATTGCCGGAGGACTTGCCGCTGGCAATCGCCGCATGCGAGGTTTACGAAAACGAGGAGCTGGCGGCCATTCTGAGGCGGAATTGAGCGGAAAAGAGGGTCCTTACAGCGTCAATGCGCTGTACAATAATAAGTCATGGACAAGCGACTATTGACGATTCTGCGTTGCCCCGTCAGCCACAAGGGGCTGTCCGTCCTGCACAAGGACAAGCTGCAACGTATCAACGCGGCGATTGAAGCGGGTGACCTGGTCAACCATGATGGTGCGAAGCTCGCTGAGGCGCTGGATGAAGCGCTGGTAACGGCTGACGGCAAACGCGTGTATCCGGTCGCCGACGGTATTCCCGTCCTGCTTGAAGGCGAGTCGATCGCCATGGAGCAGCTTGCTTGAAAATTCAGGCAAATCAACTCTCGTCCCACCTCAAGAAATCCCTGGCACCCTGTTACCTCGTAACAGGGGACGAACATCTGCTGGTGGACGAGTCGCTTGATGCTATTCGCGAGGCGGCCCGCGAGCGTGGCTTTGGCATGCGCGAGTTGCACGTGGCAACCACTGGCTTTGACTGGGCGCAACTGACGGCATCGAGCGGCAACCTGTCGCTATTCGCGGAGCAGCGCATCATCGAGTTGCGTCTGCCGACCGGAAAACCGGGTCGCATTGGAGGCCAGGCAATCATCGAGCTCACGGAGCAAGCAGGACCTGAGTTGCTGTTCGTAGTGACGGCGCCGAAACTGGACCGCAGCGCTGCAGCGTCAAAGTGGGCGAAGAGCATTAACCAGAAAGGCGTCAGTTTACCGATCTGGCCCATCGGACTGCGCGAGTTGCCGGGCTGGATCGCCGACAGAATGCGTAAAGCCGGGCTTCAGCCGGAGCGTGACGTCGTTACCCTGATCGCCGACCGGGTGGAGGGCAACCTGCTTGCTGCGGGCCAGGAAATCGAGAAGCTGCGCCTGTTGCTCGGTGAGGGGCCGGTCAGCGTCGAGGATGTCAGCAATGCCGTGGCGAACAGCAGTCGTTACGATGTTTACAAGTTGGCCGACGCCGCCATGGCGGGGGATGCGACCCGCGCGGTCAAGATCCTGGGTGGTTTGAGGGCGGAAGGCGTTGAGCCTGTGATCGTCATGTGGGCATTGACACGCGAACTGCGCACACTGTCACGGCTCGATGCGATTATTCGTCAGGGCGGTAATCTCGGTAGCGCGATGCAGAAGAATGGCGTCTGGCGCAATCGCCAGGGTCTCGTGCGCAGTTGTATTGGCCGACATCAGCCGGGTATGTTTCATCGCATGTTGAAGGCAACGGGACGCGCCGATGCGGCAGCGAAGGGGCAGCGTGCCGGCGATCCCTGGCAGATGGCGACTGACATCGTCGTTGGAATGGCGCGCCAGTGAGGCCCGTCGGCATTTTCGGCGGTACGTTCGACCCGATCCACTATGGCCATTTGCGCACTGCTTTCGAGATGCTGCAGGCACTGCGTTTCGAGGATGTGCGGTTCGTGCCTTGCAGCGACCCGCCACACCGCGGCAAAACGTTTGCGTCTGCCGCGGAGCGTCTGCGTATGGTCGACGTCGCCATCTTCGGTCAGGAGGGTTTTTCGTCCGATGATCGCGAGCTTCTCCGCGGCGGCCCCTCGTATACGATCGACACGCTTTCCAGCCTGCGCGATGAATTGCCGGACCGCTCCCTGGGTCTGATACTGGGGATGGATGCATTCCTCGGATTGCCGGAGTGGCATCGCTGGGACGAGATACTGGACGTCGCCCATATCGTTGTGGCGCACCGGCCTGGCTGGAAGGCCCCGGATATCGGCCCGCTCGGCGATTTGATCGCCGAATTTGGTACGCATCGTGTCGATGACCTGCATACGGCGGTGAAAGGACGAATTCATATACACGCGGTGACCCAGCTCGAAATCTCGTCTTCAGAGATTCGTGACCTGGTGGCCGCGGGCCGCGATCCGAGGTTCCTGATGCCGGATGTGGTCCGGGACGAAATTGAGAAAAGTGGGTGTTACGCCGGAGGAGGCAAGATTTGAAGATTGCTGAGAACCACGCATGAACAGCGAACAGCTAACGGACCTGGTCATCGACGTGCTCTATGACGTCAAGGCACTGGATATCATCAAGCTCGATGTTCGTGACATGACGACGGTTACGGACTATATGGTCATCGCCAGCGGCAGTTCGAGCCGCCATGTCAAAGCGCTCGTCGATAACGTGGCTGAAAAGGCGAAAGACGCCGGCCATCGCCCGGTCGGCATAGAAGGTGAAGACGGCGGCGAATGGGTATTGCTCGATTTGCAAGACACCCTGGTGCACGTGATGCTGCCAAAGGTGCGTGAGTTCTACAACCTGGAGAAACTCTGGTCGATTGTCCCGACAGGGGACGCGACGGCAACCGACGGATAGCTTGTGCACATTCGCCTGTTGGCCGTCGGTGACCGCCAGCCGTCCTGGGTGGACGAAGCTGTCGACACTTATCGCGGGCGATTTCCGCGCGAGTGGAAATTTTCTCTGGACACGATCGCGACGGTTCGACGCAACAAAAATGACACCTCACTTCGTGCGGTGGTCGCGGAAGGAGAACAGATCCTCGCGAAACTAAAAAAAGCCGAGCGGGTCGTGCTGCTTGATGAGCGCGGCGATCAGTTGAGTAGCCAGGTGCTTGCGACAAAACTCGCGGATTGGCAAGCGGATAGTCGCGACCTGTGTTTTGTCATTGGCGGTCCTGACGGTGTTTCTGACGCCTGTCGACAGCGCGCTGACTTCGTCTGGTCGCTTTCCAGGCTCACCATGCCGCACGGTATGGCACGAGTGCTGTTTGCCGAGCAGTTGTATCGAGCGTGGACGATGCAGACCGGCCACCCATACCACAGAGCTTGAGCAGATCACCATGACATCGGAACCGATACTGCACCTGGCATCGTCTTCGCCGCGACGACGGACGATTCTTGAGTCACTGGGGCTTGCGTTCTCGGTCGACACGGTCGACGTTGACGAGAGCCGACTAGCCAACGAGACGCCGGAACAAATGGTTCTCAGGTTGGCAGAGGCAAAGGCGCGTGCGGCTGATGTCGATCGCTCTCACTTCGTCATTGGATCGGACACCGTGGTTGTGTTGGACGACGAGATTCTGTGTAAACCACGCGATAGGGAAGACGCCATTGCGATGCTGTTGAAGCTGTCGGGCCGTCGTCACCGTGTATTAACTGGCGTTGCGCTGTATGGGCCGGATGGCCTACGGACGACACTTAGCACAACGGACGTGTTTTTTCGCGAAATCAGTCGAGATGAGGCGCTTTTCTACTGGCAAAGTGGAGAGCCGCGTGACAAGGCCGGCGCGTACGGTATTCAGGGCGTGGGTGGCGCGCTGGTTGAGTCCATTAATGGCAGCTATTCGGGCGTGGTTGGCTTGCCCGCCTTCGAGACCGCGGAACTGCTGCGAAGCGCCGGTATCGACGTATTAAGAGATCAGGTTGACCATGACAGATGAATCACTAAAAGAAGAAATTCTGATCAATGTGACGTCCAGTGAAGTGCGCGCGGCGTTGTTGGAAAACGGCGTGCTGCAGGAGGTTTACATCGAACGCGCCGCCCGACGCGGGTTGATCAGCAATATCTACAAGGGCCGTGTAATGCGGGTCCTGCCGGGCATGCAGGCGGCATTCATCGACATCGGTCTTGCGCGAACGGCATTTCTGCATGCCTCCGATATTGTTGCAAATCCTGAACGGAACGATGCGGACGAAGCGCCGGACATACGCGACCTGGTACGGGAAGGCGACGAAATCATGGCGCAGGTCGTCAAGGATCCGTTGGGCAATAAGGGCGCGCGTCTGACCACTTATATTACGCTGCCGTCTCGACATCTCGTACTGCTGCCACATACCGACACGGTAGGCATTTCGGCGCGTATCGAAGACGAACAGGAGCGCGAACGACTGCGTTTGCTCATCGAGGAAGTCCTCGCTGAGCAGGGTCTCCGTTGCGGCGCGATCGTGCGTACTGTCGCCGAGGGCACGGACAAGGACACGCTGGTCGCGGATTTGAATTACACACTCAAGTTGTGGGCGGTCGTTAAGGAACGGTGCAGCAAGGCTAGTGTAAAAACGTTGGTACATGAGGACCTGTCGCTGCCGCTGCGTGTCCTTCGCGACATGGTGACCAGCGACATTGAGCGTATCCTCGTTGATTCTGAAGCAGATTTTGACGCCATGAAAGATTTCGCCGATACCTATTTGCCAGGCATCCGCCCACAACTCGAGTTGTACAGGCGCCGCCGGCCCATATTTGACCTGCACGGTATCGAAGATGAAATCCGGAAATCTCTTGACCGAAGTATATCTTTGAAATCAGGTGGTTACATCATTTTCGATCAAACTGAAGCGATGACCACCGTGGACGTCAACACCGGTGGCTACGTCGGGCACCGCAACCTCGAGGAAACCATATTCCGGACCAACCTCGAGGCGGCCGTCGCCATTGCCCGGCAACTGCGCCTCCGCAACCTGGGTGGCATCATCATTATCGATTTCATTGACATGGAAGAGCCCGATCACCGCGAGAATGTTCTGCAGGTGCTCGGACAATCGCTGTCGCGAGATCACGCACGGCACCAGATATCGACCGTGTCACCGTTGGGCCTCGTCGAAATGTCGCGAAAACGCACGCGTGAGAGCCTGCAACATGTGCTCTGCGAGGATTGCCCCAGCTGCAATGGCCGTGGTTTCGTAATGACCGCCGAGACTGTGTGTTTCGAGATTTTTCGCGAGATTATTCGGCAGTCGCGGCAGTTTGAATTTGACGAGGTGTTGGTGCTGGCACACCAGGATGTCATCGAGCTGCTGCTTGACGAGCAGGCGAGGAGTCTCGCGGAACTGGAAGAACAGACTGGCAAGTCAATTCGACTGCAAACAGAGTCCTTGTATCTTCAGGATCAGTTCGATGTTGTGTTGATGTAGGTTGCGGAGAAGTCGACAAAGCATGAAAGGTTTGTTGCAGCGTCTTTTCAAGTTCACCGCCTATACGGTGGCCGGCGTTGTCATATTGCTTGCTATTGCCGTCGGGTTGTTTCGATTGTTTCTGCCGCGGCTGCCCGAGTACCAGGACAACATAAAGGGCTGGGCCAGCACGGCAATCGGTATGCAGGTGGAGTTCTCAGGCATGGATGCTCGTTGGGGACTGAGCGGGCCCGAGCTTGCGTTTTACGACACGGAGCTCATCCGGCCCAGCACCCAGGCACGTGTCGTTGCGGCTGAAGAAGTGCGAATCGGTGTTGCGCTGACGCGGCTACTCGCCGATCGGACACTGGTTATTGATCGCGTCGTCGTTCGAGACACGAGTATCGAGGTCAGGCAGCGTGAGGACGGACGCTGGTGGATTCAAGGAACGCCGGTTGATGAGTTATTCCTCATGCAAGCCGGCGGCAGTCGTGGCTTCTCCGACGTTGAATTGATCGGTGAAGACATCGAAATCACCCTGATGCAGCCTGGTGACGAAAGACCCCGATTCTTTGGTGTGCCGCGCGCAACGGCAAGTATCGACAAGTATCGTCTGGCGCTGGCTGCAAACGTAGATCTGCCCGGTGACCTGGGGAACGAGCTTGGTATCGTCGCGACGCAGCGTCTCACCCGGCCGATGGACGAACGCAACTGGGACATCGTCATTGACGCCGACAACGTCGATTTGGCCGGGTGGTCGGGTCTTCACCTTATTGGCGAGCGGAGTGTGTTATCCGGATCCGGTGATGTGGATCTTTCGTTCGAAGTTTCGAGCGGCGGCATTCGAAATGCGAGCGCGGAGGTCGACTTCGAGAACATCGCACTGGCTGAAGATGATTATTTCGATATGGGCGGACGAATTGAGCTCAACGTCACAACAGACGGCTGGCTGGTCGCCGCTGAAAACTTTCAAATTACGACCGCGGAGCTCGAATGGCCCGAAGCGTCACTACGAGCCGAGGTCAGCACGGACGATGAGGGACAAATCGTATTGATGGACGTGCGAGCGTCCTACCTGAACCTGGGTGACGCTCGCTTGCTGGCATCCCTGCTTGATGCTGAACAGCAACAGCGCCTGGCCGAGTTTGAGCCCAGCGGGATTGTGCGCGACCTGACTGCAACCCTGTCGGATATCGATTCCGAGTCGCCACGCTTCGACGTGGCGGCTGAACTGGAGAGTACCGGCATCGCGGCGTCAGGGTCTCGCCCGGGGATAAGAGGCTTCTCCGGGACCTTGCGAGCCAATCGTCTGGGCGGCCGCCTCGAAATTCACTCCGCCGACATGATTGTCGATTTACCTGATTACCTGCCCCAGGCACTCGAAATTGAATCGGCTGAAGGTACCGTTATCTGGCGTAGTAACGACAGCGGTACCACCGTGTTGTCTGACAGCATTCGAATTCGAAACGACGTCTTCGACAGCGAGAGCAATGTGCAATTGGTCATCAACGATGAAGCGGCGTCACCTGTCATTGACCTCGCAAGTACATGGAGCATCACGGACATATCCGCGGCCAAGCGATTTATCCCGAAAAGTATCGTCAATCCAAAGTTGCACAAGTGGTTTCAGGCGGCGCTGGTCAAAGGGTCTGTACCGCAGGGCATGACCACGCTGAATGGTCCGCTGGACAAGTTTCCTTTCGATAATGACGAAGGCCGCTTTTTTCTGGAAGCGTCGGTCCGCGATCTGATGTTCAAGTATCACCCGCAATGGCCGGCGGCTGAAATGTCGGAAATGGAGGTTGTGCTCGACAATATGCGGCTGTATTCCGTCCGCAATCGATCGTCCAGTGCCGGTAATTTGACCGTCGATGCCAAGATAGAGATTGCGGATCTCAGGCGGCCGGTATTGACGATTGAAGCGCTCTCAACCGGGACGCTCGATTCGCTTCGGACATTTACGTCGCAAAGTCCGATTGCCGACGTATTCGGCGACCAACTGGAGCGAATTTCGGTGTCGGGGGATGCCTCAATGGCGCTCGATCTGACAGTGCCGCTCAAAGCTCCCAAGGAGTTCGAATTTACGAGCCGCCTGAGGAGCAACAACGGGACGATGGACGTCGCCGGGTTTCCTGCGCGCATAACGGACCTGATTGGTGATGTGACCATTACCCGTGACGACATTTCCTCCGAGTCGCTCGGCGCACAATTTCTGGGCCAGAGTATTGCGGTGGATCTGGCGATGTCGGAGGACCCGCGATTCAGTGTCGTTGCAAGCACACGAGGATCTGCAGCGGCCGGGGCCATCATTGCAGAGCTCGGTCTCCCGCTGGATGGCCTGATCAGCGGTGTAATGGATTACCAATCCCGACTCCTGTTTCCACGCGGTGATCAGGAAGACACGGCGCCGTTCACGATCCAGATTGACAGTGATCTCCAGGGGTTCGGTCTGGATTTTCCCGAACCGCTCGATAAGCCTGCTGACGCAAGCATGCCGCTTAACGGGGACATTCGCCTCCTGCCCGGCGGCGACAGGATCGAGAGTTCGGGAATTGCACGAAACGGCGTAGCCTGGAACGTCGCGTTCAAGCATCGTGATGGCGCCTGGGATTTCGATCGTGGCGTGGTCTCGATAGGTGGTGTGGACCTGCAGCCTGCCGCGACCCGCGGCCTGCATATTCGCGGCAATGCGGACACGGTTCGACTCGAAGACTGGTTGAGTTTGTCGCGTGGTGGTGACGAGAAAACCGGTGCCGCTGACCGGATTCGCTCCATCGATCTTGACGTCACCAACCTGTACGCGGTTGGCCAGCATTTTCAGGGACATCATGTACGCGTGGATCGTAGTGCGCGCGATTGGTCGGTTCAGATCGATGGAGACGATGCTCGTGGTTCCGTGTTCGTCCCCTACGATTTTGAAGCCGGCCGCGCGATGGTGCTTGAAATGGAACGCCTCTATCTTCCCGGCGACGACGAGGCTGATGGCGAGCCTTCGACGCTGGATCCGAGAAGTTTGCCCGCCATCACGCTGACGGCTGACGATATGGCGTTAGGCAGTCGACGACTCGGCGCTGTCGATGTTCGTATGCAACGCATCGAAGGTGGCCTCGAGGCGACGTCGATCACGGCGAAAGACGACAGCTTCGAGATTACCGGCACGGGCCGATGGATTGCCGATGCAACCGACCCGCTCGGCAGCCGGACCACCACGACGGCAACGTTGACCAGCTCCGACGTCATGCGGACGATGACACGACTGGACTTAGCGCCCGGCATTGACAGCGATCAAATGGAGGTGCTCGTCGATTTGAGCTGGTCGGGCGGGCCACGAGCGGACTTTCTCGGCGTGTTGGATGGTGAAGTGCAGGTGACGTTCGGCGATGGTCAGCTGGAAGAGGTCGAACCGGGCGCCGGACGGATGATCGGGCTGGTGAGTATCGTGGCACTGCCGCGACGCCTGTCGCTCGATTTTCGCGACGTATTCAGCAAAGGCTTTGGTTTTGATGAGATTTCGGGCACCTTCCGCATCGCGGATGGCGAGTCGTACACCTGTGATTTGTCGCTCTCGGGTCCTGCGGCTGACATTGGAATCGTCGGGCGCGCGAGTCTTGCCAATCGTGACTACGACCAGACAGCCGTGGTTAGCGCCAGCGTTGGTAATAGCCTGCCGATTGTCGGCGCCGTGGTAGCCGGACCGCAAGTCGCTGCCGCATTGTTGATATTCTCACAGATCTTCAAGAAACCGCTGCAAGAAGTTGGACAGGTTTACTATTCCATTCGCGGTTCATGGGATGAGCCCGCGGTCGAAAGCACCGATGCAGTCGATTTTGCGAGCCACAGCGAACTCGCGGGATGCGTGAGCATTACAGAATAGACAACATGCCCACAGTGAACGATGAGGATTAATGATGCGCGCAGCAGCCATTCAAATGAACAGCGGGCCCGATGTTGCGGTGAATCTCGATCTCGCTGACAGGCTGATAGCTGAGGCGGCGGATGATAATTGCACGCTTGCTGTATTGCCTGAAAACTTCGCGCTCATGCCGGAACACGGTACGGATAAGGCGAAACACGCGGAAGCGCCCGGCAGCGGGCCCATCCAGGACTTTCTCGCGGGCGCCGCCAAGCGCCACCAGCTTTGGGTTGTGGCGGGCAGCATGCCGCTGGTTTCGCCCGAGATTGCAGCACAGCGAGTCTACGGCGCTTGCCCCGTTTACGATCCGCAAGGGGCCGCCAGGGCGCTGTATCGAAAGATCCACCTTTTCGACGTCGACCTGGTCGACAAGCAGGAATCCTATCGTGAATCAAACTCGATGTTGGCCGGTGACGAGCTCGTCACCGTGGACACACCGTGTGGTCGTATCGGGCTGACTATTTGCTACGATTTGCGTTTCCCGGAGATGTTTCGGCGTCTCGTCGACGACGGCGCAACCGTATTTACAGTGCCGGCCGCGTTTACGGAAACCACCGGCAAGGCACATTGGCACACGCTATTGCGTGCCAGGGCCATCGAAAATCTGGCATATGTGATTGCGCCCGGGCAATATGGCCGGCACCCGGACAACCGTTCGACGTTCGGACACTCGCTGATCTGTGATCCATGGGGCCGCATCCTTTCGGAGCGTGCAGAAGGCAATGGTATCGTGTCGGCGGACATTGACCCCGGGTTGCCCGCAAAGTTGCGGAGCGAGTTTCCTGCATTGGCGAATCGCCGCTTGCGGTAGCTTGTCACAGTTGATTAACCTGAATGGATTCCCAGTGGCATCCGGGGTCGCCAGGATTAATCAGACAATGGAGTAATGCGTTTGAGTCATGCTACACCGCAATCAATAGACACGGTCATGTCGCGCCTTCTGGAGCCTGTCGGTCTCGGCGAGCAGCAACTGAGTTCGACGCTGGGAACCGTGATGCAGGGCGGCGTGGACTACGCCGATTTGTATTTCCAGGTTAGTCGCCAGGAAAGCTGGACGCTGGAAGACGGCATCATTCGTGAGGGAAGCTTCAGCCTCGACCAGGGCGTCGGAGTGCGAGCCACCAGCGGTGAGAAGACCGGTTTCGCCTATTCCGATGAGCTCGTACTGCCGGCATTGCAACAGGCGGCCGGTGCGGCGCGTGCCATTGCTCGTCAAGGGCAGGAAACCCGGGTGAAGGCCTGGCAACGCAAGGAAGTCCCCGACCTGTATCCGTTTGCCGACCCGACCACGAGCATTGACGACGCACAAAAGACAGCCTTGTTGCTCGAAATCGACGCGCTGACCCGTGAACTCGACAAGCGGGTTGAGCAAGTCATTATCAGTCTCTCCAGCAGCCAGGACCTGGTACTGGTCGCAGCATCCGACGGCACGATGGCGGCTGATGTACGGCCGCTGGTCCGGCTCAACGTCAGCGTGATCCTGGAACAGGGTGGCGTTCGTGAGCAGGGCTACGCCGGTGGTGGTGCGCGCAGCGATTTGCAGTATTTCACCGACAGCGATCTGCCGGCCGAATTTGTGCGCGAGGCCATTCGCCAGGCCGCCGTGCAGCTGGAGGCGGAAGCGGCGCCGGCGGGTAGCATGCCCGTGGTACTGGGTTCGGGCTGGCCAGGCATCCTGCTCCACGAGGCCGTCGGCCACGGGCTCGAGGGCGATTTCAATCGCAAAGGGGTCTCCGCTTTTAGCGGCAAAGTCGGGCAGCGTGTAGCGTCAAAGTTGTGCACGATTGTCGACGACGGCACCATCGAGAACCGTCGCGGCTCACTGTCTGTCGACGACGAAGGCACGCCCGGACAGAACACGGTACTGGTAGAAGACGGCATTCTGCGAGGGTACATGCAGGACAAGCTCAACGCCCGACTCACTGGCGTCGCGCCGACCGGCAATGGCCGTCGCGAGTCATTCGCTCACGTGCCAATGCCACGTATGACGAACACCTACATGCTGGCAGGCCCTCATGACCCCGCCGAAATTATTGCGTCGGTCAAAAAGGGGCTGTATGCGCCAAACTTCGGTGGCGGCCAGGTAGACATCACCTCCGGGAAGTTTGTCTTTTCGGCCAGCGAGGCGTACCTGATCGAGAACGGCAAAGTAACGACGCCCGTCAAAGGCGCCATGCTGATTGGCGACGGCCCCGAGGCCTTGCACAAGATTTCCATGGTTGGCAATGACCTCAAACTCGATTCGGGTGTCGGAACCTGCGGTAAGGAAGGGCAGAGCGTGCCGGTCGGCGTTGGACAGCCGACACTGAAGATTGACGAGATTACGGTGGGTGGCACCCAGTAGGGTTAGCGCTGACTGGGATTCAGTATTTCACATAAATCTGCGAATGACGTTTTCCACGCTCACAGTGTGAGCCAACTCACTTCAATCAACCTATCATTGCGGTACCGTCACCCTGTCTCTTGGGAGGGGAACCAGTATGGCATTCGAGAATACGATGACAGAACAGGGTATGGACGCCAACGACCGGCAGCAGTTACAAAATTTCCGCGCCGCCGACGGTGAATTTGAGCCGGATCTCGCGGTGGATGGCCTTTCGGAGTCGATTCTCTCGCGACTGCTTGGATTATTCGGCGTTGGGCGTTCCTGAGTCCTGACCGGGAGTCTGAGCTTCCTGCAAATTCAGTGAATTGCATCCTGGGCCCGGCCGAAAAGCCGGGCCCGTTGCGTTCTGCGACTGGACAATACGGTGCGGCTATGGAGAATGAAATGATCACCGGGCATAAACAGATGGTTCCATGTGGCTCTCCAAACCAATCTACGAAAGTCTGCCGTACTTCTATTTGATCGTAGGCGCGATCGCGCTAGCCGCCTCAATGTACGTCAATCATTGGTACTGGCCGACCGTCTGTTTTGTTCTGGGCCTTTTTTGCCTGGTTGCCGGGATGGTGGTGTTGCTGAAGCGTCGCGACTACCGGGTCAAAGATCGGCGCGTCGGGCAGCGGCAGGATAATTAGTCAGGACTTGACGACGCTTAGTTGACGACCGATTCCTGATCGTCCGATTCTCCAATATCCTGTTCCTCGATCGAATCGTCAGTTGCCGGCTGATCCAGGCGCAGTTCGTGATACGTCAGTTCGTGGACGCCCACCGAGATTTTGTCGCCATCTCGCAGACGGTATTTCTTGACCTGTTTTTCGCCCAGGAACACACCATTCGTGCTGTTGAGATCCTCGATAACACACCCGTTGTCATCGCTGACAAGTTGTGCATGGTGACGACTAACAAATTTGCTCTTGATGTATATCTCGTTATCGCGAGAGCGTCCGATGATCGCGCGACCCAGGGGAAATGTGTATTCGGCGACAATTTCTCCGTTGGAACGCACCACGACCTCTGTGACATGTTCGTCTGAAGGTCGGCGTTTGTAATGTGCCGGCTGGGGCCTCTCATGTCGGCCAGTATCGACTTCGTGTTCCTGCCAGTTCAGTTCCTCGACCGCGGCCAGGACATCAGACTCCTCAACAACAGACTTTTCGTCCGAAAAAGCGCACAGCAACGTCGTGTCACAGAGCGTATTGACAAGGCGCGGAACACCACCTGTAAAGCGGTGAATCGTGTCGAAACAATCGTCGGTAAATAGCCCCTTTCGTCGACGCCCGGCAACGGCAAGGCGATGCT
>Ga0265309_10000489_pt1 | contig 16042 bp, 9 predicted proteins | sample Helome_FD_192492 | JGI IMG/M metagenome (GOLD analysis project Ga0265309, IMG submission 192492) | Marine sediment microbial communities from subtidal zone of North Sea - Hel_20160524 (Illumina Assembly) | ecosystem: Environmental > Aquatic > Marine > Subtidal zone > Sediment ...
AACCTCTGATACATCAGCAGAAAGGTCTGTCTGAGGGCTTAGCTCCCTTGCTTCGTAGTGGTCTGAGGTTGTAGCAATCTCTGATACATCAGCAGACTGATCTGTATTAGGCGTTAGCTCCCTTGCTTCGAAGTGATCTGTAGTTGTATCGATCTCTGATACATCAGCAGAAGGGTCTGTATGAGGGCTTACTTCCCTTGCTTCGAAGTGATCTTTAGGTATATCAATCTCTGAGTCATCAGCAGACTGATCTGTACGGTTGCTGTCTTCTGTATTTTCTGTTGTTTTGTTTGTCGTATCGACCACTGCATCAGCTGCAGGAACTTCTGCTGCGGATTCTTCAGGCACTGTTTGCGGGGCAGTAGTAGATTCGGGGTGTTCAGTTAGGAGTACTTCGGAGGGGTTTGCTGGTTGATCAACAGGAAGGGGATCTTGTTTTTCACTCGTTTCTTTTGTGGAAGAAGCAGCTTTATCAACACTGATATTAAGTTTTTGCATGCGGTATTTTAATATACGTCTGGTTGTACCTAGTATTTCTGCTGCTTTTGTTTGGACGCCATTTGCGTCTTCCAGGGCTTTTTCTACCAGCATTCGTTCGTAAGCATTAATACTTTCTTCGAGACTGGCGCCATTGGCAATAGCCCCATCATCACAGGGGATTGTATCCGGGAGGGGTGTTGGGCCTAAGGGGTTTTCAGCCTGTCCTTTAAGTGCTTGAGGCAGTTCATTTTCTGAAATGATTTCATGTTCGCCGTGTAATACCAGCATGCGTTCAATGATGTTTTTAAGCTCTCTTATATTTCCCGGCCAGGGGTAGTCTGTTAATATATTCATTGCTTTGTCGGAGAAGGCCGTTGTTTGAATATCCATTTCTTCACCAAACATAGTTAAAAAAGATTTTACCAGCATGGGGATATCTTCTTTTCTTTCTCGAAGGCTGGGCAGGCGAATAGGAATTACATTTAATCGGTAGTACAGATCTTCCCGGAATGATTGATCTTTGAGCATGCTTCCTAAACTTCTATTAGTTGCTGAAATAATACGAGCATTGCTTTGAATGACGTTAATGCCGCCCACGCGAACAAACTCGCGTTCCTGCAGTACGCGCAAGAGTTTAACCTGGGCGCTTAAGGTCATCTCACTTACTTCGTCAAAGAAAAGGCTGCCGGAACCCGCTAATTCGAAGCGGCCTTTTTTCTGTTTATCTGCCCCGGTAAAGGAGCCTTTTTCATGCCCAAAGAGTTCGGACTCCATTAAGTTTTCAGGAATAGCTGCGCAGTGAAGAGCAACGAAGGGTTCGGGTGAGCGGTGGCTGTTGTTATGAATGTAGCGCGCCAGGAGTTCTTTGCCTGTGCCACTTTCGCCTTCAATAATAATAGAGGCACTGGTTCGAGCTGCTTTTATTGCATTTGCTAAAGCCCGCTGCAGAACATTACTCTCCCCGATAATTTCGTCGGTTTTATATTCTTTTGATTCTTGTTTTACACGAGGAACATCTTGTTTTTGCGGGACGGGTTTCAAAAGAGCTTCATCGACGGTTAAACGAATGGCGTCTACATCATAAGGTTTAGTGATGTAGTCAATGGCGCCTTCGCGCATGGCGTCTACGACAGGTTTAACTGAAGTTGACGCGCTTACCATCACTACGGGCAGGTTAGGGTAGTGTTTTTGTATATACCCTAGCAACTGTATGCCGTTTTCTTCCGGCATGATCACATCGAGCAGGGCGACGTCAAACATCTGTTCTTTTAAGATGTCTTTGGCTTCTCTTGCTGAAGCGGCAGGTACAACTAAGTGACTGTTTTTAAATATGGCTTCTAATGAAAGCCGGGCTCCTGGTTCATCATCAACTATTAATATACTCTTCATGTTTTTTTCCTTCTGTGGTTTTAGCGGGTAAAAATATAGTGGCTACCGTGCCGTCATCTCGTGCGTCGAGTTGGATGGTACCGTCGTGATCCAGCAGGGTTCGTTTAGCAATGGGAAGGCCTAAGCCTAAGCCGCGCGCTTTTGTGGTATAAAAAGGGGAAAATAATTGTGTTGAGTCCGTTATATTCAGGCCGTGACCAAAATCTTTAATGGCCAACAAGATGCCCCGTGTGTTTCCGTTGGTGCCAAGTCGGTTAGCGCTGATGATTATTTCCTTGTTTGTTTCCGTAGCTGCTTCGGCACTGTTCTCAAACAAGCAGTAGATACAATTAATTAAGGCGTTTTCATCTCCGCGAAATACAGGAAGGTCATCCTCAATATTTTTTATAAATTTGATATCTTTCCACATTCGGTTTTCTTTTATTCTGGCAATGGCATCGTCAATGACAGATGAGATGTTCACGGTAGTAAACTGCGTATCTGGAGGGTTGGCAAAATCGTTAATCTGGTCAATAATCGCGTTAAGCCGATCTGCTTCAGAGTTTACCTGTTCGCTAAAGTCTAATCTGAAATCATCTTCATCAAAGCGTTCCGGCAATAGTTGGGCGAATGTTTTAATGGTAACCAGCGGGTTTCGAATTTCGTGGGACATGGCTGCGGCCAGTTCGGTCCAGAATTTTGCCCGTTCCATACGCTTTTCTTCATCGACGATTTCCATCTCCCGTGTTTTGTCAATGATGGAGAGCATGGCCCCCAGCTGTTGGTCATCGTTCGTTAAAAGTGAGCTTTGCAGATCGAGGCATTTACCGGGAACCAGATCCATTACCCTCAATTCGCTGAGCTCTTCTCCGCTCTCCATGCTTTCGAGTAAGATGCTGGAAAGATGTCCGCCCAGTTCTTTGCAATGCTTTCCAACTAAGTTTTTTGCATCTTGGCCAAGCAGGCTTTCTGCAGATTGATTAAACCAAAGAATATGTTTTTCTTGATCAATCGCAATAATACCACTTGGAATGGAAGAGAGCAGGGTGGTTGCCAGTGTTCGTTGGACAATGGACTCTTCATAGAGAATTGCATTCTCAAGGGTGGTGCAGAAATGTTCTGCAACGATACCCAGATCGTCCAGGTCTTCTTCTGTATAAGGTTTACCCGATACGCGGTGCCCCATATAGAGCCAACCGATAATTTCACCCGTTGCAAACAGCGGGAGAATAATCTCTGCCCCCATTAAATTGAGTTGTTCTTTAAGGAGTTGTTTATCTGCAGGGTTGGGGATCTGTTCGATGTAACTTCTGGATATGACATGCGTATTGATGGATAAGAACTGAATGAAAGGATGCTTTTTAGGGAAGCTGAGTTGTTCCGTTTCTTTGAGGTGTCTTAATCCGGCTTTGAAAGTGTAGGTCTCTTCTTCACGTTCCTTTGCGATAATACCTGCACGTGATATCCGCATCGAAGATTCTATGCCTTCCAGCAAGCGGGAATAGAGTTGATTAATGTCGGATACATGTCGTGAGGTATGTGTAAAGTGCTGTATGTTTAGCGAATTTTTATTCGGGATTGATGCTTGCTGTTCGAGGATAAGATCTTTTCTTATCTGATTTGTCTGTGCGCTTGATTCTGCTGCCTTAAGCTCGCGTTTGGTATGATAATAATCAACCACTTGTACATAAAGTTGATGGAACTTATTCTTCGTAGGGAATAAAGTTTCTGCGGCATATACGGGAAGGTTTTTTGCCTGCTGAAACGGTTTGGCGTTCTCGTCACCAAAGCAAATAATCTGGCTTTCAGGGAACTGCTCAAGTAAGTGTTGAAGTAAATCAACGGGTTGTTTGAATCTCAAATCTAAGAGCAGAATAAAATGCTCTGAGGCTCTTAAATGGTATTCTATTTCTTCAAGCGACTGGTACTCTCGTGTTGTCGTGATACCGGCGAGATAACCGCGCAGCATTTGCAACCAGTCGGGATCACGCGAAAGTAAAAAAGGTTCTATGGCGGGGCGATTCATTAAACTAAAGCAGCCTCCACTCTTTGAGCCTCAAAGATCAGGGTGAAGCAAGTCCCTTTTGCCAATTCTGAGTCGACGTAAATCATAGCATTATGTTCTTCAATAATCCCGTGAGTAATAGCAAGGCCAAGGCCAGAACCGGTTTCTTTAGTACTGAAAAACGGATCAAATAAATGCACTTGATCATCTTCAGAAATTCCAATTCCGGTATCAGTTATCATACATACAAAAGGTATCTCATCAATAAAGTGCGGCTTGTTAGTCTCATTTGAAGTTTCGATATGGATATGACCGCCGTTAGGTGAGGCTTCAATCGCATTGAGCAGTAAATTTAATATGACTTGTTCGATTTGCTCAATGTCACCATTTATCGTGTTAGGTAAGGCGGTTAATTCCTGACTGATGGCAACATTACACGCCTTGGCTTGCTGAGTTATTAATGTTACCGTTTGATCAATAATCTCATGAAAATCCATAATCTTGAGTTCAGGGGTTTTAGGTTTCGCAAAATGCAGAAGATTATTTACTAATGAATCAATACGATTGATTTCTTTTTCTGCTAGGGGGCCAAACGTTTCCCGGAAATCTTTATCGTTAAAACGTTCGGGTAAGAGTTGTACAAAGGTTTTTAAGCTGACGAGGGGGTTTTTTATTTCGTGAGCCATCCCCGCGGACAAGGTGCCGACGGAAGCGAGTTTTTCAGAGCGGCGCATTTGTTTTTCCATTGCCACAGATTTGGTGATGTCCTGAATGATGATCATGACACCTTGATACTGATCGCCTTCGCCGATAGGGGTGCTGCTCACGCGTAAAATAGATTCTTTGATATTAGATTTTATTCCTTCCACCTTTACCTCGCGGTTGATGGTGGGGTTTCTGGTATCAAGTGTGTATGCGATCACTTTTTGCAGATTGGCCGGGAGGATGTCTAAATTATTACCCGTACCTTTTCTAGGATAATAATTTAAAATCCGTGATGCTTCAGGATTAATTACCGTGATTTCTCTTTCTTTATTTACCGCGATAACGCCGCTGGCCATATTGGATAACAACAAGTCATTATAGTTTTTGCTATTTTGTATTTCGGTATAGAGCTGAGCATTTTTAACAGCTACAGCGATCTGCTGAGAGATGGTCTCTAAAAATTCGAGTTCGCTAGATTGATAAAAAGCACCATTTATTTTATCGCCAAGAAGCATTAAGCCAACAAGTTGATCTTCATCAAAAATACCTGCGGCTAGAGTTATATTTTTATCTGCAAAGCTGTGCCTTAAAGCTTTAAGTTTACTGCCTTCAAAAGTTCGATTTAAGGTGTTTCTATATAAGGGTTCAGAATCACCCAGCAAGGTTTGCGGGATGATGTTATCGGTGGGGAGGGAGATCAATTCCAAAGAATTGATGTTTGGGATGCTGGAAAAGACAGTTCCTTTTAGCGTAAGCAAGTTGACCCGATCCGTCTTGAGTGTTTCTTTAATAAAATTACTGAACTGGGTATCCATTTCTTTCAGTGTGGTTATTTCAGTGAGAATGGCATTTGCTTCCCTTATACTTTTGACAGGGTTAATGGTGTCGGATTTCGCAAACAATTTTCTGGTGAGTTGCTGAATAGTGCCGTTTACAGGCATCATGGAGTAGGCCACGGCAATCGCAGAAAACAGGTGAGGCACAAAATCATTGTAGTAGCCGTTTGCGGAAAGCAACCAGCTTAAACCGGAATATATTAATAAATAGGAGGTAATAAGGAAGGTGGTGAGGAAAGCATAATTTATTGTAAGCCGAATAATATTGGAAATATTCATGATGCGTTTGGTTGTGATTCCGTATGCAATTACTAAATCAAATATAACTACTGCAAAAGTCGTCATTTTTCTTAGGGGCGTTTCCGGATTAAAAATTGGTACAATTACATCTGTAATAACCCCAAATGATACTGCTAAAACCACTGCAAGGAGGACAAATTGCAACTCAACTTTCTGTATCCCTGAAAGAATAATATAACTCCCTCTAAATTTTATAAACAGGTAGGTGAAGACGATAAGCATCGAGATAATGTAACTTATAAATAAAGGGCCAGGTATAAGCTCAGCCATTTGTTGAGGGACAGGCCTGGTGCCCCTTAAAAACAGCGGGGTTGAAAAAACTATTACCATGGATAAAATTAAAAAGGTGTGTAACTTTTTTTCTAACAAAAATCTTTTTAGTGAATAATTTTCATTTGCAATAGAGCATCTGAGCAGGTTTGCAGAAACAGGTATCAGGAGCGTAGCTGCAAATGCCATCCTGATAAAAATAACCAGGTGGCCATTAGGGTCTCCCTGCATATCTGCGTACAAAGCCATGCCGCGAGCAATCAGCCATATACCCATCGATGTAGCCACAAGGAAAAAGAAGTTATTGATACGTCTTTTTTGATTAGAAAAAAGTACGCCCAATCCAATAATGAGATTGATCACAAATACAGTAATTAATACTATTAGGTTAGTGGCCATGATTAGCTAAAATCTTTATACCTTTCTAAGATTAATGCTCCATTTGCACCGCCAACTCCATGTGAGTTTATCAAGATGCAATCACCATTAAAGCTGCGCGATTTATTTTTTATGATGTCCAGATCGCATTCCGTATGAGCCTTTTTAAGGTTCTTGGTAAAAGGGATTTTGTTTTCAGTAAAAGTTTTACATCCAGCAGCGACTTGCAAAGGGGCTCCGGCAGCTACAGGGTTCCCAATATTTCCCTTTATAGAAGATAATACTGTCTTGTAAGCATGAGGACCAAACAATTCTTTGATTGCATTAATTTCACCAATATCTAATGGGGGGGCGCCAGCTCCATGAGTTGAGATGAAATCAATATCTGTCGTCATACGTCCGGAATTATTCAAGGCAATGCTTATACATTTTTTTAAGCCTGAACATGGTTTGGAATTATCCTCATCCGATGCGCTGGAATATGCAGTGATCTCGCCATAAATTTTTGCTTTCCGGGCGATGGCGTGTTGTAAATTTTCTACCACAAAAAGTGCTGAGCCTTCACCGACGACACCCGTGTCAGCGTCTGAATCAAATGGCCGACTGGCTGATGATGGATCCTCGTTTTTTAAAGAACTAAGTCCGGCATTAGTGAAGCTAGCGAGTGTAATAGGGCAGATTATAGAATCAGATCCCCCTGTTATTGCTACTTCAATCTCGCCACGCTGTATAGCTTCAAACGCCTCTCCAATAGCATCAAGGCCTGCGGCGCAAGCATTATTTAAAGTCCGAATTCTGCAATTTATGCCTAGCAGATCGGCAATGGATTTGGGGACTGAAATAGGATGTGTAAGGGAAACTGTCCTCGGGGAGACAAATTTAGGGCCTTTTGAGTGGAGGTTAACGATTTGCTCTTCTAGAAAACCAACAGAAATATAACCTACGCCTATAAATAAATCCACGGGGTCTGTAAAATTACTGTCTTTATTAATTACAATATTTGAATCTTTGATCGCTAGATCGCAGGCAATAATTGCCATTTTTGCATTTCTTGATAAGTTATTGCTTTTGGTTTTGGTTGCACTTAACTTGTCGAAATCAAAGTCTTCGACTTGAGCTGCGATTTTAGAAGCGTGGTCGCTTACGTCAAAACTAGTTATGGTATTTACTCCACTTACACCATTAATCAGGCTTTTCCAAAAGTTATCTAACCCTATGCCACAGGGGGAAACAACTCCAATACCACTAATTACAACTCTATTATTTTGGGCTATCAATCAGACCTCTGTGTTTACGATTATTCAAATGTACAAATCTATTTAATCAAAAATAGATTTTTCATCCATAACCCCAATATTTGCAAACACATCCCAAATTTTTGTACCAGCTCGTACATATTTGTGCAACCCTCTTTTTTAAAGAACTGTGGATAAATTGTTAATAAATCATTAAGCACCTATAAATAAGATGTTTATGAATAATATTAAGGGGGTTGTTTTTACAAATATTTAGACTTGGTATCCTTCCTGCTAAATGAATTTGTTAGAAATCACCAAAATATAAAAATGAGGAATATTATGAATAAGAAACAAATTATTACACTAACAACTCTCGCTGGGCTTTTAGCTTCGTTAAATCCCTTATTTGCTAATGGATTTAGAAACCCGCCCGAAGGTGCGGCAAATCTTGCAATAGGAGGAAAAGCGGCTACGGTGGATGATGCTTCTGCTACTACACACAACCCGGCAAACTTAGTTTTGAATGAAGGGAAAAGTTATGTTGCCGGTGTAACTATGGCAAAGAACGAGGTGGAATTTACAAATACACTGGGACAGACTACGGAGTCTGATTCTGATGTAGCATTTTTACCATATGCTTTTGTTTCAACCCCTATTAATGAAAACCTTTCTTTTGGAATAGGCCTAACTGTACCTTTTGGACAAGGAGCTGAATGGCCACGGAATGGAGCGTTGAAATTTGTTGCTCCGTATTTTGCCGAAATGTTCACGCTCAACGCTAATCCGGTATTGTCTTACAAAGTCAATGACCGTTTATCGGTTGGTGTGGGTGTCAATGCATTATATTCAGAGTTGGAAATTAAACAGGAATTGCCTAATCCCGGTGGTGCAGCCTTACCTCCCTTGGATGCAAAATTAGATGGTGACGGAGATGACATTGGTTTTAATGCGGGTATTACTTTTAAAGTAGACGATCGACAAACCCTGGCGGCCACATTCAGATCGGGGCATAAAGTTGAATATGAAGGTGACACACGTGTTACTGTTGCCGGTATGCCTGCTTTAGCTCCAAGTTCTTTTAAATCAGAAATTGAATTTGGTGCAAAAGCAACCGTTGGTTATGCTATTGATGTATCTGAAGACTTAACTCTTGCGCTGGATGTTGATTGGATTGAATCATCGGTGTACGAAAACTTGCCCTTAGATTTTGGCGCCAATAATGGCGTATTTCCATTTCCGCCCGCCATACCTCAAAATTGGGACGATACCTGGTCATATGAATTAGGAGCGCGTTACCAACTTAATGACGCCTGGAATATTTCGGGAGGACTCTCCTATTTAGAAAGTCCAGTGCCTTCTGCTACTATAGCTCCGACATTAGTAACAAATGATAAAGTGATTTATCGTCTTGGAACGGGTTTTGCAAAAGGGGCTCATTCCTTAGATGTAACTTATGCATTTAGCGAGTCGGATAGAAGCGTATCCAACAATCTGAATCCGGCATATAATGGTGAGTATGACCTGGTTCAGCACATCGTATCATTAAGCTATGCGTTAGATTTTTAAAAAGACTTAGTGCAGTATTTTAAGCCGCCTGAATTCAGGCGGCTTTTTTTTTAATGTAGTATGTTAAATTTTAAATGGATTTGTGAGAATATTCTCGACAGTTCCAGAGTAATGCGGAAGTTTAGAGACTATGAACAAACACGCTCTTGACTTAGCCTTAGAGGAATGGAGTAAAGCTCTCCCGGAGTTATCTATTCTGCTGCAAGGTGAGGAGGGACATCTTTTTTATAATTCGACCGTATCAGGCTGGACGAGGTCCATCCCTGCAGTTTTAAAACCAACAACAACGGCTGACGTTTTAGAAATTATAAAAATTGCACGACAATTCAAGGTTTCTATCTACCCCTATAGTACAGGTAAGAATTGGGGACTTGGCACTCGTTTACCGGTTTCTGAATCATCAATTTTATTAGATTTATCCGGCCTGAATAAAATTATCGAAGTAAATGAGGAGGAGGCATATGCTGTTATAGAACCAGGAGTAACGCAAGGGCAGCTATATAACTTCCTGGAAGAAAATCACCCCTCACTGATGTTAAATGTAACAGGATCAGGGTTGGAAACTGGTTTCATAGGAAACGCTTTAGAGCGCGGTGTCGGATACTTTTCTTCACGTGTCCATGAGGTTTCAGGATTGGAAATCATTACCGGCTCGGGGGAATTTTTGAATACAGGCTGGCGGGGGCAAGCGCATATTGCTTGTGAAAAAACATATGTACATGGATTGGGCCCTCAATTAGATGGTTTATTCTTTCAATCCAATTTTGGCGTGGTGGTTTCTGCCGTGGTTAAGCTACTTAGAAAACCGGAAGCACATTTTTCAGTATTAATGTATAAAAATGAAAACGATTCGTTGGAAGATTTTCTGCAACCAATAATCGATCTTAAAAGAGAAGGGGTAATTTCTCATGTGCCGCATGTCGCAGATAAAGAACGTTCTAACATCACTATAGCTCCAAGAATATTTGATATATTTCAAGAAGAAGGACTGACTGCAACAACGGAAAAGGTGAATCAATTTCTAGAGAGTAAATCTTCTGCGGAATGGACAGCGGTAATAGGGCTTACAGGATCACTCGGCAAAATAAAAAGTGATTTAAAACAAATTAAAAAAAGATGTCATAGATCAAAAATTAAAGTGATAAATTTAGATAAATTAGACGGCTTAAGACGAGTGGCTAAATGTTTATCGAGAATCCCCTCTATTAAAAAAGAGCATATGTACCTTGAAGCAGCAATGCCTTTTATAGGCTTGTCTAAAGGAATCCCAACCAATGAAGCATTGAAATGTGTCGCATGGGCTGCGGGGAATTATCCGGATGGCTATGTAGAGGGCGCTCCTGAAACAGGAAATAACGGGATGATATATATTCTTCCTTTTGCCCCCCTTAAAGCCGCCAGTAGTGAAAATATGACAAGCATTGTATATACAGTTTGTGAAACCTATTCGCTTAGGCCTGCGATTACATTGAACATGGTTGATGCCTGGAACATTGAAGCGGTTATTTCCATTCATTTTGACCTCGCTGATGCTGAGAGAGTAAAACAAGCACATGAGTGTCACAAAGAATTAGTTTTCAAATTGAAAGAAGCTGGTTTTTGGCCGTATCGCCTGGGGGTTGAGGACATGAAAAACTTTGTAGATGAAACCGATCCCCATTGGCAATGGGTCTCAAGATTAAAAGACGTTTTTGATCCTGACGGCATAATCTCACCCGGTCGCTATTGTTTAAAATAAATGCTTTAAATGGATAAGTAACATGCTAAACTTAATTAGTGTGGAGCTTTTAGGAAGTAGATTATCAAGATGCTTCCTGTAACTTATGGGATACCATAATGAATATATTACTAGTTGATGATCACGATATCATTCGTGAAGGCTTGCGCAATTTACTTGAAGGTATAACTGACCTTAAGGTTGTTGCAGAAGGCTCAAGTGGTCGAGAAGCAATCTCACTCGCAGAAACACATAAGCCCTGCATGATTATTATGGATGTGAGCATGGCGGATATGAACGGAGTAGAGGCCACAAAAGAAATAAAGCAGAAACACCCTCAAATAAAAATACTTGCATTATCAATGCATGATGACCGACGCTTTATCATGGAGATGATACGTTCCGGTGCTTCCGGTTACATGCTTAAAAATCGTGCCAGTAAAGAAATTGCTGCTGCTGTTGACGCAATAAAAAATGGGAGACAGTACTTCAGCCCCCAGATTATGGATGTTGTGATGGAAGAATTGATGCATCCAACAGAGGAACCCGGGATGCATGCAAGTAAAGTATTAACACCACGCGAAAGAGAAGTGCTGCAGTTGTTGGCTGAGGGGGAAAGTGCTAAAGATATAGCCTATAGGTTTTCTCTCAGTACGAAGACCATTGATTCTCATCGTAAAAATATTATGCACAAACTGGATACTCACTCTATTGCCGAGCTAACTAAATATGCTATTCGCGAAGGACTAATCACGCTGTAGATTCATTGATAGACATGGGTGTATAAAAAATAATGTTTATTTGTTGATCATCAGTGTTGTGATTTTCTAAATTTCCGCCAAGCAGCTTGATACGCTCCTGGATACTGAAAATGCCCAGCTGGCTGAAAATATTATTTTCTTGGTTTTCTTCCTGTAAATGTATTGCAAAATTGACCGTTAATTTAATGACAATAGATTGGTTTTCCGTGCTGGATGTAACAAAAATATTATTCCCTTTCTCGTTTAATAATGGGTTTTGAATAATGCCCCTGACTGCTTGAAATAAAAAGACTTCAATATGGGCATCTATTAGTTTCTCTGTGCCGTCTGTTTTGAAAACGCAGCTAATGTTGGTTTCTTTCGAAATATTATCTGTTAGCCATTCTAACGAAGGTTCTAAGCCTAGTTCATGAAGCACAGGGGGGCTTAAGCTGAATGTATGTTTACGAATATTGTGTATGCTTTGTTCTAAAAGTTTTTCTATACTATTATACAATTCCCCATCTGATGATTCTGGAGAAGTATCTAACTCTTGAATTAAAGTGTTTAATAAATTTAAATTAAATGTAACATTTTCATCTAATTCTTCAGATGTTTTTTTTCGTTCATTTTCTTCAGAAAGCACGAGTTCTTTAGTCAAATTCTTTAAATCATCTTGATATTGAGTTACTTCGACTTGAGTCTCTATTTTCTGCAGTGAAGCACTGCTGATGTTAGCTATAATTTGTAAAATGTCATGTGGGATTTGCTCTGTGCCTTTATGTGTGCCGATAAGTAATGTCCCTAATAACTTCCCTCCGTAATTTAATGAGACTCCATAGGTGTAGCCAATATTAAACATCTTATCTAAAATGCTACTTACTGTTTTTGGCAGACCCCCAAGTATTAAAGGGTAGCTTCCTATAAAGGTGTCTTGTGAATCGATATTTAATGCGGCCAATGATTCATCATTCAGCTGGATGTTAAAGGCCGTTAATTTTTTCTTGAGCCTCTTTTTTGTGGTTTTAAAATAAGTTCCTGTGGTAGAAAGTTGTTTGATGCTTGTTGAGTTGCCCTCAGGGTTATAGATGCTTAAGGCCGTATAGAATGCATTTGTTATATCTCTAACTCTGTCACATATGAGTTGAATGGTTTCTTCTGTTTGGTCGATAAGTGCCAAATCTAATGCAAAGTTATTTATTTCATGTAATAACTCCCCCCGGAATGATTGGTTTTCGTAGGATTGATTTGGCATAGAATATTTTGTATATCAGAGTGATTTTTCAATCACAGCTAATCGATATAATTACTTTTGTACCCTGTCCAGGTGTTGGTTGAATGTGCAATGTGCCATTATTGTTGTTTAATTTTTCTTTTAAATGACTCAAGCCAAAACCACCTCTTTTATCAGACTGCTTTTCTTGAAGATTTATATTTCCAGTTCCATTATCTGTTACCGAGATGTGAACGGTACTATCTTCTATGCTCGAGTTGACTAAAATCTCCGTAGCGTCTGCATGTTTTTTTGCATTTATTACAAGTTCACGCACTCCTTGAAAAAGGGTTTCCTTTATCTTTAAGGAAACAATTTTATCTTTTTTGTCGGAAGTAAAAACACAGGGGAGCTCAAATTCATCTGATACTTTTTCGGTAAGCCACTTCAAGCTGTCATCTAAATTTAATTCTTTTATATTTGGAGGGCAGAGATCTAAACTTAAGTTCTTTAAACTAACTAAGCTGTGTTCTAGTAATTCCGCTAGCTTGGCTTTGATCTCACTTCGTTTTTCTGGGTTTGTTGATGCTTTAAACTCGTCAAATTTTATTTCTAGTAGGGCTAAACGTTGAGTGATATCATCGTGCAAGGTTTCTGCGATTCTTTTGCGTTCATTTTCCTCCGACAGAGAGATTTCTGAGGCGAGTAGTCTTAATTCATCTTGGAATTTAGTTAAGGCTTTTTGGGAGTCAATTCTATTTAATGAGGCGCTGCAAATATGCCCAAAGGTGAGCAATATATCTTCCGGAATACGACCTTCTCCTTTGGGGCATATAATTGCTACCCCACCATATAAAGTTCCTTCACGGCTCAATGTAACACCATAAGAATACCCGAAATTTAATACGGTATCCATCATCTTACACAATGCTTTTGGATAAGCACCCATTGCTATGGGGTAGATACCTTCAAACGTGTTAGCGGCAATTCGTTTTCCTTGTTCCACTACTTCATCTGGAACAGGGTATTCAGTATTATATATGTTTCTTCCTGCTATTCGTTGAAGCATTGAAAGCACTTTGCCAGAAGTCGACATATATTCCATTCGAGTACATTTTTTTTCGGGGTAATAACGATTTATGGTTGTAAAAACCGCCCCGGTCATTTCGCGTAATCGGTCACATATAAGTTTGTTGGAATCTTCGCTTTGATCAATGGATGCTAGCTCGATCGCAAGATTATTTAGATCGTCTATTAGTTTTGTACGGTGTTTATTGTCATCAGGATGTTTTTGAATATCAACGATTAATTGATCTCGTACGGTAAATTTAGCAATCTCTTCATCAAGTTTTTCGAACTGTTCATCAATAAATTCTTGAGAAGGCAATTCAAAGGAATGTTCTCCGCTGGGCTTTGTTGTTTTTTCCTTTAGTTCTTTGTCGGACATATTTTTACCTACGCACATTAATATCAATTTGTTAATCATTTGCTTAGGTTTTTTAGGATTCTTTTATGAATTAAGTAAGTGATTTTAAGTTATAGTGTCTATTTTAACTAAATTAAAAGATTATTTCTCCGGTAAGCTGACCTTAGAAGCTGACCTTCTAATCCATAGCCCTAGATAAATCTAAGGAAATGGATGATACGAAATCATCCTTTGAGTGATAGACAAACTGTAATATTTATGTATAACGAAATTACACAATTAATAAGCTGCTTAGGTGCTTGCAACTCTCATCTAAGCGGTTCCCCAAACTAGGGGCAGGTAATGTGTACATGGTTCTGTTTCAGAGCGGTGGTTTACCTGCCCCTTTTTTTTAACCTTAAAATAAGTACTTCGTCCTTGTACCTTTTAATTCAAATGGGAGCGAAGGATTAGTTTAACGGCCAGGTTACAATCTGGGGAAAGCAGATTACCAAAATCAACGCAATCAATTGAATGATGATAAAAGGAATCACCCCTCTGTAAATATGGGTGGTTTTGACACCTTCAGGGCAAACTCCTTTTAAATAAAAGAGGGCAAAGCCAAAGGGAGGTGTTAAAAAGGAAGTCTGTAAATTCATGGCAACCATTATCCCGAACCACGCAGGATGGACCCCGAATTTTTCGATGAACACCGGAGCCAGTAAAGGTACAACAATAAAAGCGATCTCAAAGAAATCGATGAAGAAGCCGAGAAAGAAGATCGCCAGGTTGGCAATGATGATGGCACCAATGATTCCGCCCGGCATGTTTAAGAGCATGTGCTCGATCCACAAGTCACCATTGTAAGCGCGAAAGACAAGGGCAAACATCGTGGAGCCAATCAACAGCATCATTACCATACAGGTAAGGCGAGTCGTGTTTTCCATGGTGTCTTTGAGGGCAACCAGTTTTAAACGTTTGTTGCAGGCGGCAAGCACCATAGCGCCTACAGCGCCCAGGGCACCTGCTTCGGTCGGGGTCGCCACACCCCAAAAGATGCTTCCTAAAACGATTAATATTAATAACAGGGGAGGCAGCAATACGAGTAAGACCTTAATGATAAGTTCTTTGCCTTTCATTTGACGTGTCTCCAACGGCAGAGCGGGCGCAATATCTTTATTCAGCAGGGTGCGTACGACGATATAGCCTGCGAACATGAAGGCCAGCATGATGCCGGGGGTTAAGCCGCCGCGAAAAAGGTCACCAACCGAGGTACCAATCTGGTCAGCAAGTACAACCAGTACCACTGAAGGGGGGATGATTTGACCTAAAGTTCCGGAAGCAGCAATCACCCCGGTGGCTAATTCCTTTTGGTAGTTATAACGCAGCATCACCGGAAGGGATATCATTCCCATGGCCACCACTGAAGCCCCCACTACACCCGTTGCAGCGGCTAACAAAGCACCAACAAAAACTACGGCAATGGCCAAACCTCCACGCACGGGTCCGAAGAGCTGTCCAATGGTTTCCAATAAATCTTCTGCCAATCGACTTTTTTCCAGCATGGTTCCCATAAAGATGAAGAAAGGAACTGCCAGAAGAACTTGATTGGACATAATGCCAAAGCTGCGTTCAAAGAGTCCGAAAAAGGAGTGCCAGCCTGAAAAGAAAAACCCCATTTGGATGCCGATGGCTGCAAAAATAAGCGAAGTCCCGCCCAGGGAAAAGGCTACGGGAAAACCTGTAAAGATCATTGCGAGTACGCAAATGAACATTAAGGGTGCCATCATTTCCATGCTCATGTGGATTCCTTTTCACCAC
>Ga0265309_10000490_pt1 | contig 16039 bp, 16 predicted proteins | sample Helome_FD_192492 | JGI IMG/M metagenome (GOLD analysis project Ga0265309, IMG submission 192492) | Marine sediment microbial communities from subtidal zone of North Sea - Hel_20160524 (Illumina Assembly) | ecosystem: Environmental > Aquatic > Marine > Subtidal zone > Sediment ...
GAAAATTAAGAATTTGCAGGATCAGGCTGCAGAACTCTGAAAGATTTTGGTGTTTGCTTAGGATTGAATTTAGGGAATATAGGAGTTTGATTCCAAATGCAAATGAGTTTCATTTGTCACCGATCCCTTTGGCCCACTAAAGTAACGGATCGAGGGGATCAGGAATTAACGATTTCTATTGGAGTCTGAAGGTCTGTTCCTGGCCGAAGATTGCCCCTGAACTCTAGGTTTTAAGCGTCTGCTTTCGGTAAAGAAAACATCAAATTAGCTAAATATGGAGCCGATTTCGTCATCCCATGTTTTGGCGGCTCCCTTTCTAACCATTCTTCCAACACGTATCGCTTCTCGGATTTCATCATCGCTAGCATCTTCTTCACGCACCTTAGAGAAGTGAAACTTGAAACAGGGAACGCAGTTTGCTGTAACTGCAGCACCTATTGCGATTAGTTCCTGCGTCTTTTTATCCATGATCTTGCTCCAGTATTAGGTTTTTTGCCCCTGTACTAGTTTGTGGTCTGCATTCATTACTCTACCCAGGTAACGTTCCTCATTGAGGTAAAATTGAACAAAGTATTCCTCAAACACATCGGGAACCGATTTCTTTAGCACATCGGTGTTCAGTAATGCCTGCTGCCATTTTTTGACCTTAGGGTAGCCATCCAAAAAATCGAACCCGGTATAGGTTTTAATTAGGTCACACCTGTGAAGTATGGGTATCCAGGCCGTATCAACCATAGAAAACTGTTCTCCATCAAAAAATGGGCCGTCACCAAGTGTTTTTTCTACCCCGGTAAATAGCTGCACAAAATTCTTTGTTTTCTCACGCAGAATTTCTTTTGTAGCGGAGCGCTGAGTGCTGCACTGTACGAGATACTGTGTCACCGCTTGCCTTGCCCAAGCACGATGTAAAGCTCTTTTCTCTGGATCACTCGGGTGTAGTTTTGATTGTCCGTGAACCAGATCACTGCTTGATACAAAGGTATTGGGTAACCTGATTAGATACTGCTCCGAGAATTATTGCAGTAGGCCCGCTAAGGATGGCGGGTTTTTTATGTCTGCTGTATCATCAATCCGCCACCGGCGGCAACCGTTAGAATTCCGTTTCTTGAATCTGCACGCCGCTGCATAACTACAGGAGATAAACTGATGAGATGCCGAGATATAGAGAAAGAGGAGACATGGAAGAAACACCCTGAGGAACTTGAACTTGTCTGTGCGACGAACGTACGAAACGCGAAAAATGCACGAAGAGAGGAAGGTGATGCCAAGGCTCGTCAGATAATAAACAATGCCAAGTCAGCTCTCGCTGGCAGGCTGAATTGCGGGCCGGGAAAATGTCCAGAAGGTTCGAATTGTGTGAAGCCCTCCATTAGCGATGTTCAGCTAGTAGGAGACGCCAGTTTCGATATAGAAGCAACACTGGCAGTTCCTCAACCGGATCCTAGTCCCTGTGAGAATAATCAAAAACAATATAAAGTCTTAGTCGTTGTGAACTTTAAACTAAAGGCAAAATGCAAGTGTGAGGAGCAGGCTGCTGAGAACCCAATCAAATACCTCGGGGGACCTCAAAAAAGGGTAAGGACGAGGAAAGTAAAAGTTCAAAAAAGAGGAACAAAGAAGTCCGCGGGATAAACAAAGTCCGGGACATTCACTGGGTTAGCCCGAAAAATTTAACTACGCGGTGGACAGATTAATCCGGTTATTGCCCCGATACGTCGACGACCTGGCAACATCGCATTTCTATCCAGCTCGGTGGGATTTCTGAAAACCGCCGCTTGTTGTTGTCAGAACTGCTGTCTTTCAGTTGAACCCAGTCCGACCCAATGGTCCCGGAACCCACGCCCCAAGTGTTCTTTGCGGGTGTCTTGGGAATTTCGGTTGCACTTTTCCCCTGTTGAAATCCGTCAAAGGTGTCAATCAGATATTCGCCACTCGGGGAGATACGAACACCGGTAACATGTTCTACATGCTTAAACCCTGAGTCCCCATTGGGTTGGTCGTCGGCATGTATTCCCAGCGAGCAGTCGAACTTGGGTGTTTCTGATCGCATCGTACCTCGCAGCGCTCTTGCGACTCGTTCCACACTACCCTTGTCGGAAACTTTACCGGTCACTGTCGCAAAGCAGTTAATCTCTCGGTCCGCGGTGTTGAAGGATTCGTAGGCTCGACGCTGCTGGGGTGCCGTCATGCCGTCTTCGTCGCCATGGAACTGGTCGAGGCGGGTTACCATATCTGGATTGAGAAACTCCCCGCGATAAGCCTCGGCTTCCGTGATCACGCCGAGACGCAATAACGAATGAATAATGGAGATATTACCGCAGCGATCGCCCTGCTTTTTGTCTTCCGGGGTACCCTGGTTACCACCGCCATACTCGTTAAAGAGTGCTTCGTTATCTCGAACATAACTACACGAGACCTTGTTAGCGGAACTTCTTATTAAAGCGTCGAGCATCCATCCATCATTGTCGACAATCGCAAGCGGTAATTCTTTTGATGGTTCCTTTACGAAAGTTGGATAGAAATTCGCCGAAGCTTCATCACCTTTAACTGAACGCGTTATCGCATTGAGTACCTGATCCGACGGGCGATCAAGCGCCTCAAGACCCAGCGCCTCCCAATCAGAAAGGCTAAACACCCGACAGATCTTCGTCACCGGCTGCACAGCTTCGTTTATCACACACTGTGCCGGCATTTCGGTTTCATTAGGCACTGGCAACAAACCAGTGCAAGCCGCAGTAGTTATCATCAGGCCCATAAGAACGCCTCTTTTACAACTGTGCGACCAATATTTAAGAGATGAAAAGATATGTGCCAAAACCGATCGTGTTCTTGTTTTCATAGTTAAATTCCAGATTACTGATTTTTCCAAGCCAAGTTTGCTCAGAAGCGTCAATCTAAGGCAAGTTGAATAGTATCAATTATGATTGACCAAGTTGATGTACTGAAGCATTACAGGTGCTATTCGCAAGATCTACTGGTACCGGTAAAATATCTTCTCTGTCTCTGCTTCATTTGCAACATCCCCCTCTCTATGGTTAGAGATTAGGTGTTGCATTGACCGATTGAAATCACAACCCGAAGCGGACGCTCGTCATTCAAACAATAGTTGCCGAAATAATTGCAGCCTCAAGTAGTAATGACCAATACGTAACCGACGCTTCTCACCGTTTTGATCAATTGCGGATTCGATGGGTCGGATTCGATCTTCCTGCGCAGCCGGGCAATCTTGACATCGATGCTGCGATCGAGAGGCCCCCACTCTCTGTAGTTTGTGGCTCGCATCAATTCATCACGACTCGTCGGTTTGTTGGCATTCGCGACCAGGGTAATTAACAGATCAATTTCTCCCGTGGACAGATCCGCTATCGTTCCGTCCGCTTTGGTCAGGGATTTTGTGGCGTGTTCGAACGCCCAGTCTCCGATTTGGATCGTATCCCGACTGGATTTGTTATCCGAATGGATTTCCGCGTTGTGCGTTCGTCGCAAAACACTATTCACCCGGGCTAATAGTTCCCTGAAATTAAACGGTTTGACAATGTAGTCGTCGGCGCCGGACTCAAGCCCTAATACTCGATCTTCACTGTCACCATGCGCTGTGACGATAATAACTCCGGGATTGCTCGTGGATTTGAGCTTTCGAGTCAAATCGATGCCATTTTCGCCGGGTAAGCCCAGGTCAAGTAGCACCAGGTCGGCAGGATCAAGCGCGAGAATGTTCTTCATTTCATTACCGTTTCTTGCGACTGATACCCGAAATCCACGCAAACACAGGTACTCCTGAATTGCTTCCAGCAATTCAGGCTCGTCATCCACGGCCAAGATATGAACAGGGTTGCTCATGATAATTCTACTTGCTCTTCTTCGACGTCCATTGCCCTGTCACAATCGGCTTCATTCCGAACAGCGTGGGTATTGCTATGACTGACAACCTCAATTATCGTCCTATTCAAATCTGCAATCTTAAACGGCTTTTTGATACACGGGGCTATTTTGCTGTCGATGAATTTACTGGCGCGTTGATTAAGGCTGTCACCGGTAATAAAGATAAATCGGTCTTTAAGCTGGGGTCTTTTGATGCTAACTGTTTCGTAGAAAGCAGGTCCGTCGATACCGGGCATACGAATATCGGTGATTACGATATCGAAGACTTCATTCATCACCAACTCGATCGCAAGTTCCGCGTTGGGACATCCATGGGCTGAGTGCCCCAGTCGAGTCAACTGCTCAACGATTGAATCCAGCAGGCTGGTTTCGTCATCGACCACGAGTATGCGTAAAGAGTCGTCCGAAATTTTTGCAATCGGTATTTCTTTGGTGTCGGCGTTCGCTGTGGCCTCACCGATCGGAAGTTCAAACGTTATTCTGGTTCCGGCAGAGAGCGTCCCGTCGATTTCGATAGTCCCTCTGTGACCTGCGGCAACGTTTTGGCAAAACGATAGCCCCAATCCGGTTCCCTGTGATTCAGGCTTGGTGGTAAAGAATGGTTCGAAAACATGATTTCGAATCGAACCCGGTATTCCCGGACCGTTATCAGTTACTATTATTCTAATCTTGTTTTCCTTTGCCCTGGCAGCCTCAATAATTATTGAGCGAGCCTGGTCCATCTCCATGAGCGCCTGCTGAGAATTAATCAGTAAATTTAGCAATACCTGGCTGATCTGGGCACCATCCCCCCATATTTCGGGAAAGCCGGGTTCGATGTTAACCGTAACGTCAATTTCGTTGGCTCTAAACTGGTACTCGAGGAGTTCACAGACCTCGCTGATCAAATCTTTAATATTTATACTGGATTTCCTGGTATCCCGGTGTTGTGCCAGAGCCAGGAAGGTTTGAATAATCCGAGCACAGCGCTCTACCGGTTTCAAAATCTTTTGCGCTCGTTCCCTGGTCTTGTCGTCGTTCGCGGTTTCAGCCAGGAGTTCGGTTTGGGCCATCACAACGGCCAGTGGATTATTCAATTCGTGAGCAACACCGGCAAGCATGGAACCAAGCGCCGCGACTTTTTCGCGGTGTATTAACGCCTCGTGCTGGGCTGCAATCCGGATCTCCTGGTCTTTGCTGTGGGTGATGTCCTGAACCACCAGAATGATATTCCCGGATTGTTCGAGTTCTCGCGCCACGGATACGGTAATACTGCCGTGCATGATGTTCCCGTCTGCACGAATGAAGCGTTTTGGAACAACATACGTGGGGATTTCGTCGTTGATCAGGCTGGCGAGAAGATGTTTATCGACATCGATATCATCACCGTGAACCAGGCTATCGAGATTTAACCCGGCCAGGGCATCGTCATCATAGCCAAGCATCCGGGCCATTTGACGATTAGTGCTCCCAATTCGATTGTCCGTACCGACTTCAACGATACCGACAGCGGCATTATCGAATATCGAACGAAATCGAAGTTCACTTTCTTCGAGATTACGCAGGCTAAGCACTTCAGACTCATGTAGCGCAAAAATTTCCTGTAGCAGCTCGTTGGTTCGAGCAACAACAAGACCCAGTTCATCCTGTTCGTGACCGGTCGGCATAGAAGCTCGGGTCATCACTGTGCCCTCAGGGTCAATTTTGTCGAGATCATCGGCCAGTTGCAGCAAAGGTTTTGTCAGCGAGCGGTGAAAAATATAGGCGAGCGCGGCTGCGACTAATAGCATCTCCAGCAGTAGAGCGATTACCAATTCGGCTACCAGATTAATAAAGCTGCGACCTATTACTTCCGGACTTGCCCTGAGTTCGATGGTACCAACCAGCATATCGGGGTCGACGCCGGTATCGTTTTCGGCGATCGCCGAGTCTGATAACAAACGGTCAAATATTAAAACCCTTTGTTGCCTGACGAGATCACCAAACAGCCAAATGGCCAATGAATCCGAAACACTGCTCTCAATGCCACGGGCACTTTTGGCCAGAGTGACGCCAAGTTCGGTGGAAATCTGCGCGGATTCTAACGATTCGAATTTCATCAGACCATCGAGCACCGCTTCGGCCTGACGCTCATCCACATGATATGCCGCTCTAGCGGAAGTGTCCGCTACTGACTCAAACAGCTGATTCATTGTTGACGCCAGGCGTTGCTTCTCGGAATTGTAAGCAAGAAATATTTCAACACTCCCTACTGCCAGGGTCAATAGCGCCACCACGGCCAGTGCATAGGTCGTCTCACGAATGGAAAGATGCCGATCGAACCAACCCATAGTGCTTCCCTAATTCATGGTCCTCGAGGGATAATTATTGTTTGTTTACAAGCAACGAGGCATAAAGTATACAGGAGTAGAAGTGATCTGAGATTCAAATATGGATATTCGACGTCCCCCGTCCCAAATTATAATTCTGACCGCCGTTTTCTGGTTTTCTATGGTTAGCTCTTATTCAGTCAGGGCCCAGACACCGGTCAGCTATTTCGTTCTCGCACAAACGGTCGAACCGCTGATGATTGTACGCAACGGCGACCCGATGGCTGGAGGACTGTTCACCGATATTCTAAAAAAGGTATTCGAGAACTCCGAGTATGTTATTGAACCTACCGTAATGCCCTGGCAACGCATGAAGGAGGAATTTAAACACAGCGATAACTGGGTGACCTATGGTTTCCGCGAAGGTTTCGAGGACGACATCCCGTTCGAGCTGTCGGACACGCCCATCTTTCCATTCAACCATGTCGGGGCAACCCTGGTTGACAGCGATGTCTCGGTGATGAAACCGGAGGATCTTTTCGGTCGAACCGTAATACTGGTCGAAAATTTCCACTATCCGGGTCTCGACAGTTATCTCACTAACCCAGCGGCTGGCACCGGAAGTGGGCAAATTCAGTCGGTGCGAGCCTTCGATATCAAGGGTAGCTTACAAATGTTGAAACACCACCGTGGCGATGCGGTATTCGACTGGTCTCTGCGCCTGGTGCATAACCTCCCTGAAGCGGGCATGAAGCTGGATGAAATCCGTTTCCAGGATGCGTCGGCAATCATACCAACCAAGGATATGTACTTTGCCTATAGCCCGAACTGGTCGGAATCATTTAAGCGATTCGTTGAAGATCGCTTGAAATTGCTGAAAGCCGATGGCACGTTTGATGAGATTTTACGGAAATACGGCGGTAACCAATTTTAATTTCCGGATAAACCCTGGCGTATCTGTCGCTTCAGAAAATCCTTCCCCCGGTTTCCAGGTATTGCCTGGGACTGGCGATATTATTTCCTCACCTCAACCTGGTATCGCGCCTGACGCAATGTTACGCGGGTAACAATAGTAACAAAGCGTTACAAATCTAATCTCCCCTGAAACCAAAGTTACACGGCCGGGTGATATAAATCTCATAGTTGTTTCTGCAGTGTAAACATGGCTTGAAGTAGCTTTGCCAAGTCGAAATTATTTATAAAGGGGTCAATATCATGGAAATTTCAAAATGTTTTAAAGAACGTAGCTTGCGGCATTTTTTAGCACTGATGTTGTCGGTGGCGGGATTTTATTTGTTACTCGGGCCGGTCAATGAATCTCGTGCCGGAGACAATCCAATGTACCAGGCACATTTCAACGCTTCCGGAAAGTTGATTCGCCCGCAAGGCTGGCGTGAATGGATCTTTGTCGGTAGCCCGGTAACGCCCAATTCTCTGAATGGCGGTGCAGCACCATTTCCAGAGTTTCATACAGTTTATATAGATCCCCAAAGTTGGGAACATTACAAGAAAACTGGAAAATTTCGCGAAGGCACGATGTTTGCGAAAGAACTGACCTTAGTAGGTGATACGGCTGCTACCAGCGGCATTGGGTATTTCAACGGCGACCTACAGGGGTTCGAAATCGCGCACAAAGACTCCAAGCGATATTCCAAAGAAACAGATGGATGGGCCTATTACACGTTCGGTCACAAACCTGAACCCTATGCCGATAACGCCGCAGCGTTGCCTACTGCAGCTTGCGCCGCCTGCCACACAGCCTCGGCGGTTGAGGATATGGTTTTCACACAGTACTACCCCATTCTCAACGCTGCCAAGGGTGCTGGCGAAGCGGGTGCAGGTGTTGGCGGCAAGGAATAAAATTCATTTCGATAGCAACAACTGGTTGCAAACAATGCCAGGGATGGCTTTTTTAGGAGGCTAGGGCAATGAAAATAGAGCTAATGAAAACAGTTACCTCCGTCGTGATCTTCTGCCTGGGTTCTAGTCCACTCATTGCAGATACAGCGTTTACGTCAGCCTATAAAAGCCTGGTTGATGCTAAAGGAAATATTACGATGCCGAAGAACTATCGTACTACCTGGACTTTTTTGGGGACCTGGTCGATTGCGGCCAAGGACGTTGAGGCTAGCGGTGCGGCCAGTGGTCACGGCGCCGCAGGCCTGCACAATGTGTACACTCAAAAAGGAGTTGCAGAAAGCTTCAGGAAAAACGGCAAATTTCCCGATGGCGCTGTCCTCATCAAGGAATTACTAAAAGCGGATACTTCGACCATGACGACGGGCCTGGTTAGTCGGGGTTATGAAACAGAGGGCTGGTTTATTATGATCAAGGATTCGCAGGATCGCTTCCCGTCAAATCCACTTTGGGGTGATGGCTGGGGGTGGGCATTATTCAAAACGGATCAGACAAATAGGCCGGTCACTCAAAATTACAAGACCGAGTGCCTCGGTTGTCATATTCCGGCGCGCAAGGACGACTGGATTTATTTGTCAGGCTATCCTGTACTGACCGATTGAATCCTGACGCAAACCTACTTTTCTCATTAGCCTGGATATAGTTACCCCTGCGCAGGTCGACCAGACACATGTCCACAGTTAATTTTAAAATACGCGGACGACCTCGAAATTCTTACGGCTTGTTGCTGGCGTTAGCCGGGGCGTTGGTAATTCTTGCCTGGGCCTGGTACCGGGTGGCACCCGAATCAGCCCCCGTTGCCCGGGGAGCGAAGTACGCTCATTTCAGGGGATGTATCGAATGTCATGGACAGCCTGACAACCCGATTGCAGACGCAAATGACCAGGCCTGCTCTGATAAAAATTATATGCCCTGGCATCCCGAATATAACGTCGATTGCAGCGATGTGCTGGCCTATTTCGAAACGGTTCGATTAGCTAAAACTTTTCAAGTTCGATTACAGGACAATAGTCAGAATCTGTTGATCTCGGGCGAACAGTTAGCGCGTAAATATCACTGCTTTAATTGCCATGGCCAACTGGGGCAGGGTGGTTTTAGAAACTCGCGCTCATTCAAAGGATATGTTCCAGGATACTTTGGTAAAGATTTTAAGATACTCACCGAAAATGCGACACCGGATTCCGTGCGCCAGTGGATTATGTACGGCGTAGATCCAGCCATTTTGAATAAGCCTATATTGGGGAGGGTTGCGAAAGCCTTTTTTGACCGGCAAGCGATTCACATGCCAAGTTTCAAATCTCTCGAGTCCGAGGAAATTGAAATTCTGGTTAATTATGTCATTGCCCTCAACCAGTATGGCCCAATGTCCGCAAGCATGGTTCGTTCTTATGCAAGAGATTCGGTCGCAACTTCCGCTATGGCCGATTTAGCTATTTCACGCAGTGAGAGCCGCTGGGAATAATGCTCGGGATAAGAATGATATTACAGAGAATCAGATGCCAACTTAACATGCGATATCCAGAATTAAATTGTCGCCCTCTAATAATTATTAAGAAGCCGATGGTTTCTTAACTTTGCTGTTACGCCCCATTTTTAATAACTAAGGAGAATTCTGATGAGTGAGAAAACACTATATGAACGTCTTGGCGGATATGACGCCATTACCGCCGTCCTAGATGTGTTGATGGTACGGATCAAAGCTGACGACAAGCTGCGCCGCTTCTACGACCACAGGGGCGCGGACGGGATCGCGCGCGAGCAACAATTGTTCGTCGACTATCTGTGCGCGGCGACGGGCGGACCGATGGTTTACACAGGCCGTGATATGAAGACCTTGCATGCTGGGATGCGCCTCGATGAAGAAGACTGGAATCGCGGGATGGCCCACCTAACCGCGACTCTCGACGCTTTCGAAGTGCCAGAACAAGAACAAGGCGAAGTGATGAGCTTTCACGAGAAACTGAAGCCAGACATCGTCGAAGCATAGACAGGGCATAACAATCAATTGCAGCCGACGGTACTGACAAGTTAACCAGTTTCGTATTTGTCAAGTGGGGATTTGATGCGTCGGGATGTCGAAAAAAGGGGTCAATGTGGGGTTCTTGGGCCTCTATCTATGCTAAAACTCCACTCATTGTGTTACTTCAACCCATCCTCATTAGTTAACTTGTCAATACCCAATCTCGCAAGGGTAATACGGTGACACTAAAAGGCAGTGGCAATTGTTATGGGGCAGGCCGCATCTGCAGACTGCATCTCATCGGAAATCTGAGCGGCGATAGCGGCTGCGACTTCACTCTGTACGGACAGCAGGTCCGGCGAAGGCCGGTCAAACGTCTTTGACCAAACGTGCTTGTCCGTATTGGCATCGATCAGTTGTGCAGTGAGCCGCACCTGTTCGACGTCGCGAAACACACTGCCTTCCAGAATGTAAGCAACACCAAGCGCACGGCCAATCTCAGGTATTGGAATCTCGGTGTTCTTATACCTCATGATCGACGTTAGTGAGGTGACACGCAGTGTTCTAATCTCGGCCAAAGATGAAATCAAAGCGTCCGTCATTGCTTCGCTAAAAAATTCTTCAGGTAAACGTGACCAATCTCGCAACGGTAATACGGCGATGCTAGAAGGCGGTGGTACAAACTGGTTTTTTACCGATGTTTCTAATTTTTGCCGTGGCGCCCAATAGAAAGAGTAAATAAACACAACGATGAGCGTAGCAACCCCGAACCCGGGCCACATGTTCGTTTTTTGCGGGAGCCTGCGCTCCACTTCAGGTACATCGACGAGGCGGAAAACCGGGACGTAATGGCCCTTTGGGATATCGATACGTACTGAATCAGCCCGGCCTTCGCCGACGTAGTACTCACTTAATTTAGAGCGTAGTCGAGATGCTTCGACTCGCACGATCGAATCAATACTCGGATCGAAGGATTCATCTTTTTCGAAGACCTCGATACCTAGCGTGAATTCTTTGAGCCTGTCCGTCTGGCCTTCTAATGCTGCGTTGACAACATATCCGAGGAATGCGCTCTGACGCCTGGAGCCTGAAAAACCCTTGCTCGCCATTATCCGATCTCGTTGCGCTCGAATCTGGACAGGGGTTGGGTTAGAAATAGAGTCGTTTTTGGGTATTGGTATTAACGTCATGCTTTGATCCCCTTACTTACTTAAATTTAGTTTATCATCACGTGGTCAATTTATTTATTACAACCCAGTTAAAAGACTTTTGTCATTTCTGTTAATTGTTTTACATATTGTTTTGGACTGACATATCCCAGTGTTGAGTACAGGCGATAATTGTTATAAAACACAGATATGTATTTCAATTCTGGAATTATCGAGGTAGTTCGTGGATAAATTTATTCAAATGCAGGTGTTTGTGGCTGTTGCGGAAACGGAGGGATTTACCTCAGGTGCTCGTAGGCTGAATATTTCTCCTCCAGTAGTAACCCGTGCGATAGGTGACTTAGAGACACGATTGGGCGTCAAGTTACTCTCTCGCACCACGCGCTACGTGCGCGTTACCGATGCAGGTAAACGCTACCTTGACGATAGCAAACGAATTCTGGACGAAATTGCCGACGCTGACGAATCAGTAGTCGGTATCAATGGTGAGCCTAGTGGCGAGATAGCCATTACCGCTCCAGGACTGTTTGGCCGATTATATGTATTGCCAGGAGTAATCGACTATTTAAATCGTTACCCAAAAATGGAAGTGAACACGCTCTTTCTTGATCGGGTAGTTAACTTGCTGGAAGAAGGTATAGACGTAGGGGTGCGTATTGGCGAGTTGCCCGATTCCGGCATGCGAGCCATCCGTGTGGGCACGGTTCAGCGGGTAGTGTGTGGTGCCCCTGAATATCTTGAGCGTATGGGCATACCGCAATTCCCGGAAGATTTATTGCAACACACTGTCGTATGTTCCAGAACAGTAAACCTGACAAACGAATGGAAATTTGGACAGGACAAAACAGTCCGTGTTAGACCGCGCCTAAGTACGAATACTAACGAAGCGGCGATAGATGCAGCGATAAATGGTTATGGAATAGTGCGGCAATACTCGTATCAAGTTGCGCAAGCAGTTGCCGATGGGCGCCTAAATATTATGTTGAGCGAATACCAATCGAATCCATTACCAATTAATATCCTGCATAGCGAGGGCCGCCACGCCAGCGCTAAAATTCGCAGCTTTGTGGATCTCATGGTGGAACGCTTACGATCGGACAGCGCACTTAATTGAATATCCACTAAAGGATGGAGACCAGCTATTGACGCGTCCGGATCCTGGGGGTATTCCTCATCCCGTTGCTGGAGTTGCAACCGTACAATTGATGTTGGAACTTGGTGATGGCTGCGTGATAAAGCTTGTTTTGTAGTGACTGAAGTTAAAAGTTTAACAATGGAGTCGGTAGCGGTAATCGTTCGCATTGTTGGGTGCGAAGGTGAGGATATGAAAGCACCTACCCGTCATATTTTACATTCAGTGCGGTAAACGCAGCCACAGCGGCAGCTCTGTCTACTATCAAGGTTTGCACATGCGGGCGGGATTCCATTAGTTGCATGTACGCCGCTACCTCGGGCATGAATTGCTCAAGCATGTCTTCGCCATAGATCTTCAACGTCGTTAGCCGAATCATGAAGAAGTGAACATATGCCGCACAGTCTGCTGCACTGAATTTTGGCCCAAAGATGTAGGGTGAAAAGCGCACCAGCCTGGCGATGGCTGTCAGCCCGAGAACCAAGCTTTCTCTGGCTTCTTGCTTAGTCTCCTCTGATACAATGCCGCCGAAGAAGGATTCCTTGTACAAACGGCGCGCTACCCACTCGGCGTTGAGCTCGACGTGAGTAATCAACTCCCGGCACTTAGCGCGCTCAAACACGCCCTCTAGATACATCGGTTTGTCGGGATAACGAGCTTCCAGATACTCTAGAATCACCTGGGACTCCGATAGGTCGCCTTCGTCAGTTTCGATGAATGGAATTTTGCCCAACGGCGAGGATTTCCAGAACTGTTCATGCTGCCATGGATAAACCAGCCGCTCCTGAAACGGGATTTCCTTTTCGAGCAGAATCAGTTTGAGCTTGTTGTAGTAGTTGCTGACACCAAAGCCGCACAAAGTAACCATAATTAGTATCCCAGATTCTGTCGCAAAATTGACAGTTGGCACAAAAGCAGCATTCATTAAACACAATTATTCTGTCAGCGCCAACGTATAAGACTGTTGCCACGCAGGCCGAGAACTTCTGATCTGGCTTTTTTAAACATACGTCAAACTTCTATACCCGTCAATGTGGTGCTGACAAGTTAACCGATTTCGTGCCTGCCAAGTGGGGATTTGATGCATCGGAATATCGAATATAGGGGTCAATGTGGGATTTCTGAGCTTCTGTCTATGCTAAGACACCACTCATTGTGTTACCTCAACCCATCCTCATTAGTTAACTTGCCAAAACCCATTCAGGATGTCCTACTGCATTTAGCTGCCGATAACTTTAGTAGGCAGGCAAAGAGAACTCGATAGGCTAAGGAGTTCCCTGATTGATGAAGGTCGATTGCCGCATTGGCATATGGCCTGCCTTAGGTAGTATACGAATTCTTTCCAGGTACAATCACGAATATTACTCACAATCCAACCAGCCTATCCTGAAACTGTCAGACACATAGCCCGCAGATACTGGAACGGGAAAAGAGGTTGGAATGAAGACAAACAGCTTAAACAGGGTACAGGGTACGGCTTTTCTGCTGGCAATACTGGCAACAGTCAGCTACTTCGGCTACTCGGGACACAGTCCTGTAGACACCGAGTCGATGCTCGATGTTTCGGTCTCTATTCGTACTATTTCACACGTCAGCGTAGACAATTACGGTGATTCAGTCTGGAAATCCAGCACCGGTTCCGGATTCCTCGTATCCAGCAATAGCTGCGAAGTCTGGACCAACCAGCACGTTACTGACAATGCTGCCGTCATCGAAATATTTCCCCGAGGCTGGGAGAGGTCGCATGGGATCATCGCGACTCTGGTCAATTCCACACCGCACACCGATATTGCGATACTGAAAATGGAAAGCTGCGAAGGCATGCCGGCAGCAATCATCGGAAATTCGAAACAGGCCAGCGTCGGCGATGAAACCTATGTCGTCGGTAATCCGTTTGGTAGTAATCCAGACTCAATCAGTCGCGGAATAATTTCACACACTTCGCGCTATCTGGCTGGCCCCGCCGCTTATTTCCAAACCGACGCCGCGGTTAACCCTGGCAATTCCGGCGGCGCACTATTTAATCGCGATGGCGCGGTAATAGGACTGACTACCGCTATTGCAGCGACCAAATCGGGTAGTAATGTGGGTATTGGATACGCGTTGCCGATTAACACCGTGCTTGACGAAGTCGCAGCCCTGCGCAACGGTCCGCCGAGTTGGGGGGATGCAGGAATCAACGATATTATCGCCGGTCTGACTGCGAGGGAAGCCGCCATTTTTCAGGTACCTGATGGATACGGCGCAGTCAATATCACACGCACGCCCGAAACAGGCCCTAGTGCCGACAAGTTGATGGCCAGAGATGTGATCTACAAAATTGGCGATCAGGCCGTGTTAAATACGGCGCAGGTTAAACGCATAATCGGTAGAGGGAAACCCAATGATAAGGTAGATTTTTCTCTAATTCGAAACGGCGAGTCCTTGGTAGTCAGTGTCACCCTCGCTGACGGCTGGTCAGATATTCAGAAACCAGAAGATAAGGCACAAAGCTATAGCGGTTTACTCGGTATAAAAGTCGAGATGTGGTCTAAAAAGGAAGGTGAACAGGGGCAATTCAACAGCCCGGTTATCACTCAGGTCTACAGCCTGGGACCGGCGCATCTGAGTTATATTACGAGTTCGCAGTCGACGGTGGGTATGCGCGGTCGGGTAATGATACCGGTTCAAATCAGTGTCAATACGATAACCGGCGTGGTCATCGAGGGTGAGTATAATCCAGTCGCCGACATTCCAGCACTCGAACAATTCGCAAGCAAAGCCTACGACAACAAGCTGCCGATTTTACTAGAGATCGAAAGCTGGTACCGGGATCCGACTAAGTTTTATCAGCCATTGGAATATAGCACCACGGCTTTCCATATGATTCAGCCTACGCCCAGTAACAATCCGGTACAAGCGGTGAAACGACTACCGGAAAATTTGCCTAACGATGCATCTGAGCTCAAAGCTAGGCAACACTTCTGATAAAAATTCCCTTAAACATTCAATCCCTCAACCGACAGATGCAATCGTCAAACCGGTGCTGACAAGTTAGCCGATTTTTATGCTTAGCAAGGGCGACCAGACGAATCTAAGTCATTGATTCTTGGATGAGGAGAAGGCGTATTTGAGCTCCAGTTGGACTAGATTTACGTTAACTTGTCAGTACCTGAAAAACGCTATAACTCTGGTTAAGTTAACAGTGCCGCTGAAAGGGGTCGTTTGCGACTCTGTACCCCATCGCTCAGAATCCCCGTTACCTGTGGTTTTCCGAAACAACGACTGTTATAAAAACGAATATCCCTGTTCTCGCTCTTCGATCAGAATCTCAACTGTCGCAGGGAATTGGTCTCTGCATCAAACATTCACAGTTCCAATGAGGAAAAAACATCATGAAAAAATCTACAGTTAATATCGTATCCGCTGCCGTTCTGGCCCTTTCTTCCAGCAGCCTGTTCATATCCGGTGAAGTTGCAGCGGCAGAAATGGAAAAGTGCTATGGCGTTGCCACAGCGGGCAAGAATGACTGCCAGACTGCGACCAGTTCCTGTGCCGGAACTTCTACATCTGACCGCCAGGTGGATGCCTTTATTGCGGTTCCGACAGGCACCTGCGGCAAGATTTCAGGGGGAAGCCTTACAGTCAGTTAATCAAATCCGGATCTACTGGTTTTCAGTGGATCCAGTTTTAACAACTGAACAAAAGTAAG